>Ga0255055_10000457_pt1 | contig 31771 bp, 26 predicted proteins | sample JV7_2_27_MG_FD_188633 | JGI IMG/M metagenome (GOLD analysis project Ga0255055, IMG submission 188633) | Seawater microbial communities from Jervis Inlet, British Columbia, Canada - JV7_2_27 | ecosystem: Environmental > Aquatic > Marine > Inlet | place: Canada: British Columbia | collected...
TGAGATCGATATATGGTAGTATTTTTTGCTTAAACGTATCGTATTTAAAATAACCTGCAGTTTCCAGAACGACATGGATTGCTCTGGACTTCAAGGATTTAAGCACAGATTCGAGGTAGTCTGGATAAATTGTACATTCACCCCCAGAGAGGGTGACTCCACCATTTGAGTGGCGGTAAAAAGGCAGGTCTCGTAGTAAAATCTCGGTAAGGGTCTTTGCCGGATAGTATGCGCCTAGCAGCATCAGGGCATTTCCAGGACAGACGTCAGCGCACTGACCACAGCGAATACATTTTTCTCTATGAATCCGTCCATGCCGGTCAAGGTTTATGGCTTCCTCAGGGCAAACATCTGCACAGCTGCCACAGCCGATACATTTTTTAGGGAAAAAGGCGAGCTCCACCCCTGGGTCCTGCGTCTCAGGATTTTGACAGAAAACACATTGCAGCGGGCATCCTTTAAAGAATACCACACTGCGGATACCCGGACCATCTTCGAGACTGTGCCTTTTAATGTCTACAATAAGAGGAAGAGCGTTCATCTGTGACATTTATTGAATTCCAAGTTTATGTGCAAGATCCCTGGCCATGAAGCCGAATTTGTATATATGATTTAAGTTCCCATCTACTTCTACTTCGTTTTTTAATAATGAATTTAGGATGTCTTGATCCTTTGAGAATATAAAAGACCTCAAGGCAGCAGCATTTTTAAAGGTTATCCTGGCATCCCAGTCATCTTCAGCCTCTTTATGGACCCTCATATCACCATCCCTAAAATTAGTTGTAACACAAACAAGATGGTCAAGGGTTCTGAAAACGTAACGAGCCTCAAAATCTTTTATATTTTTGCGGTAGCCTTTAGAAAGATAAAAGGCCAAATCCATCCCCTTGAGAAGGAGTTCCAGGAATTTATCCGTCACCCTTCCGTATATCTGATTTGTCAAATCTTTCGACCAGCGTCTAATCAAAAATCTTCCTGTGATATCGGAAAACAGATAGGGGATCGGGCGTAACAGGGCACGTTTGAATTTGGAGCTCATAGATCATCTCCTTTTTTCTAAGATGCTTTTCATCTCCTTGCCTACTTTATATCAAGTCACATCAACCCAAGCAGGGTTTATGTGCTTTTTTGGGGCAATGGAAATGGATTAAAGGGGATCATTTTCCCATCGGAAAGGCAATATTCTGTGCGGTCGATGATCTCCTTTTGCATTTGTGGATTCAGGTCCTTAAAATAGGCCGTATAACCGGAGACCCGAACTAAGAGTTCAGAATGATTCTCAGGATGTTTCACCGCGTCAGCAAGGGTATTGTGGTCTCTAATGATGAACTGGATTTCCATCCCCCCATCCCGCTCTCCCTCTGCATCATCAAAGTAACCCTCCACGGAAGCGACAAAATTGTCAAGCATCCTCGCTGTGTCTGCAGATTCAGGTGTATACTTCAAATTTAAAGCGACCCCGTTGGCAAGACATCGAGCAGGCTGTTTTGCAACGGAGTTAAGGGCTTTTGTAAGATAGGGCGTGACGCCAGAGACTGGAGTGATGCCGCTGGTAAAGTTCTCACGGGCTTTTCGCCCATTGGGCAAAGCTCCCATCAGTCTACCCAAACCGGCATGATTGGTCATAGTCCAGTAACCGGTCCGGTAACGTCCGCCACGGTAGTTCATCTGCTCTCCAAAGGCCTTATCTAGCATCTCTACGATCCAGGTGACGTTGGCATCAGCCGTTAGGTCTTCATTGCCGTACTTAGGGGTCTTGTATGGATTCGTGAGCCGCGTTTGTAATCTTTCGTAACCCTCGAAGTTCTTTTCCAGGGCATCAAGGAGGTCCGTAAATGAAATTTCCCCCTCATCATAGACAATCTCCTGAATAGCACTCAAGGAATCAGCAACATCTGCTAGCCCAATGATGGCTGCACCTGAAGAGTTGATGGTGGCGCCACCTTGGATGAGATCTTTTCCTTTTTCCATGGGCCCCTCAAAGAAGGCAGAGAGGATAGGTGTGGGATAAAAGTCCTGGTGTACTTCCCCCAAGCGATTGTTGAGGGCAGTTGATTTTTCGATAAGCCAGAGTGCCTGCTCCTCAAAGGCTGACTTAAACTTTTCAAAGGTTGTGAAAGATTGTGGGTCTCCCGTCTCTTTACTTATCAACACATCCATACCGGTGTGTCTGTGTCTGCCGTTGAATAGGGCAAGTTCAAGGGCAGAGGTTAAGTTCAACAGGATCGCCGCAGTATGTCCATAAAACCTCCCATTACTTCCAGGCTCCACACAGCCGATTACGCCATAATCTCGCGCTTGTTCGATGGTTTCACCCTTTAAGGTAAGGGCCTTGATAACTGTCCTATCATTATGAATTGCCGGAATGGCCCCCGTATTAATATTTACTTCACAGAGCCGGGCCAGATATTCTTTGGTGTTTTTTCCGGGATAATACCTCGCGTTTGGATTGGGATCTCGCAGTTTCATCAACTCTGTGGCTCTAAGCATGACATAGGTCAGGTCATTTACCGAATCGTTACCATCCTTATCGACGCCACCCATGGTAATGGCCTGGTTGGAGCCCGTGCCACCAAAGAGTTGTTCTCCGGCATCCGGTATGGCAGGGACATGGTCACCAATTTTTAGCCACAGGCAGCAAACCAATTCAATGGCATGCAATATATCAATTTCCTGTTTGTCTATATCCTTCCGATAGAGATTATAGAGAACCTGATCCAGTCTCCCAAGACTGAGGCCAACATTGGGATTCTCAAGATGAATGGCACACCAGCAAATCCACACGGTAGTCAGCCCTTCGCGAAAAGTTCGGGCAGGGTACTCAGGGACATGACGATTGATCTTTGCAATATTGAGAAATTCTTTTTTCAGGACAGGGTCGCTTTCTTTGTTAGCAAGTTCCTCAGCCTTAGCGGCCAGGTTTTTTGAATACGCAATAATGCCTTCAAGAACTTCAGAAACTGAATTATAGAATTCTTTTTGGGAATTGTCGGAAGTTTGATCCGCTTTGTCTTTAGCCTCATCAATAATCTTGCGCAGCCCAAGCGTGATGGCATTAGAGAAGTCCGGTATGGTGTGAGAGATGCAGTTGGGTTTGCTGGCCATAAAGAAAACTAGTCCTTCAAGGAGCTTTATCTCAGGGGCAAAATTTTTACGGCCAACCTTCTTCAAGTTCTCCTCGAAGCATCGTTTCCTGGTAAGTTCTAGGATGCTATTTTCAATCCAATGGGGAAAGATTTCGTAGTTGAGTTCTTTTACCTCCGCTTCAGTAATGTTGTAGGGGTTGTTGGCCCTTTTTGAAATGGTCCAAAGTTCCGGCCACAATGCCAAAGCTAAGAACTCGGGATAAATAGGGACCCCTTTAAATTTGCCCGTGGTGGAACCTGCGAAAAGATTATTATCCTCGAATTCAAACGCTTCCATCCCTTTTTTATAAGCACGTTTATGACGGACTATCGGAATACGGTTTTCAAGAACATAACGGTATGCCCGGGCCTTATCGAGGATCGAGATACACTGTTTGCCAAAAAGACTATTATTCAGATGGAAATGAGTAATCAGTCGGGGTCGCTCTGTACATATCTCGGGCATCGATCTGAAATAGATTTTTTTAAGATCGGATACGCGTTCGGTAAGATCATAGTCTTTTAAAGCGATATCATTGAGCGTAATTTGTGCCATGAAACCACCTCCTTTGCTTAGTTTTTTAGAAACGAAGGGATCGAATCAGAAAGTAGCTGAGGCTCGCATTGTAAAGGGCTGGGCTCAAGCGTAGGGCGGAGGCTCAGATACATCCGGACCGACCGAAAGGGCACTGACTGCTTCTTTTGCGATTGATTGCCATTCCTCTCCCTTTCTGTCCCAATAGTCTAGGTAACGTTGGAATTGTCGTCTGGTAGAGTCTACATGGAAGGAGCCTTGACCCATAAGATCGACAATTGCCTTGCAGTGCTCTCTTACCCTTTTTTTCACGTTTTTGGCAGCTTTTTCTGGACAATGGTATTTTGCGAGCATCTCCAGTTCCGCCAGATCGGCGTGAGCCCATGCCTTAAGCGATTCTTTTGGCTTTGAAAGATCGAATTCCGCAGCTTTTCGCGCCAATAGAAAGGTATCGCGATCTGGTGATTTTTTAAGAACGGCGGAGAGGCATAAGAATTGGGTTGCAGTCCAATGGTACTTTGCTACATCCATAGCCCATAGCTCCATCGACCTGCGGTACCATGATAGAGACTTTTCAATGTAATCAGGGACCTCTTTCTCCTCTCCTTTTTTGTACTTGAGCAGCCCGAAGCGCTTGTATGTCGAACCGTGTATACCATAACACTCAGAGCGTCTGACACGGTCTTTAACCCCGTCTCCTTCCGGCAGGCGGCTCTTCCATAGATCAAGCTTCTCTTTGGCTGCATTCAAGGCCCTATCCATTTCATCAGCGTCATCTGTGGCGTCGGCTAGATCAAGACAGACCTCAATCGACCTTCTCGTTTGCAGCTCAAAGAACGTCATGACTTGATCATCAAAATCATTGGGAACCGTCGAGTACGCAACCAGACTAGCCCAGTCATGGTCGCGTTCGGCGTGCATGAAGAGCTGTCGCCTCACTTCGTACAACACCAGTCTGGGGTCGTCGCCGCGCAGAATCCGAGGATAAAGGGCTTCCGCCATCCGAACCGACCCTACTTTGGTCAACGGAAACTGAGATGCGAATACCCACGGGATTCCCGCACTGTGCAGGTCATACGCAATACTACCACCGGGAACCAGAATCGAACCCGGATTACCCGAGTCGCAGGTCGCCAGAGTTACCATAAGCGGTAGTGATCGTTTAGATCCATCCTTAGATTCGGCTTGCAACGCTTTGGCGAGCCGCTTTCCGCTCACGACATTCGCCTGATTCCGGTTTTTTTGTGCACACAGGGCGATTCCAAACCTTTTTTCTCCAGCGACCTCAACGCTGGCTCCATGGGCGAGTATATGAACGTGTGTGAACTGCTCCTTCGAGCAAGCCTCGTAGATATCCTCCATGCTGGCGTGCGGAAGTAACTTTAAACGTTCCTTAACAAATTTCAGACGCTGCTGCTGCTTAAGTTCCTCTTGACTTATGTCCGGATCTTCGTTGTTGCTGTTGCGCTTGGGCCAGCGAATCCATGGCTCTAAAGCAGCGCGCAGGGCATGCACATGCAAGCCGAGGGGAACTTCCGAATTGCCAGGCGCGGCAGACACCAACAAGATGCGCGGCTCCAGGGTACGATCGTAGGACACCGGGTTGGGCCGTGTGCGGCGGATCTCGCGCGTTGGCACAATCGGCATGTGGAATTGGAGGGTCCATTCAAGCCCCTCTCCGGGGAACGCCTGCGGCGCAAAGGCCATTTCGAACGGGAGAAGCGAGAGCTCCGAACCCGATAGAACGAGGCGCATATGAATCAAATGTGAATCGGAGCCACCTGCATCGCCAACGGCTCTCCACTCATCTCCAAGCAGTGTTCGGAGTTTGCCCAATATTCGCGCGACATCTTCACCAATTTCTGCAACCGTAGCTTCTCGTATGGGATTAGGAAGGGCGACGCCGGATTGGCCGTCGAACGTCACGTAGCGCAGCCGCCTTAAGCGGTTAAGAAGCTGATGGTGCTCAATATCGATATGGAAAGTAACCGGTGAGCCTTCTCCACACAGTGCCATATAAGGCGTCAGGGGAGACAGGAGTTGATTATGCGGTGGCCCGGGACGAATAATTTCCAGTTTGACTTGGTGAAATGTTTTCATGGCTAACCTACCTTGAATGGGTTTGTATCGGGTTCAGGGTCGATTTTAACACTGCCCTTCGCTTTGCCGTCGGTGACGCGAAGGAGCTGGCCGACCGCGCTGTTATCTTGAGCTGAAATCTTTACTACGTTGGTGCGGTCGTATAGGAGTGGTACTATTTTCCCCTCCGGGCCGGGAATCTCGGCTTTATCGAGTGCCTCCATCTTACCTGAGGTAAGGGCCGGCCAGACATTCTTCTCGAACGCTTCCGCGTTATCAAGGACTTCGCTTGTCAAACGCAATGTTCGGATCCAGGTTCCGCAGTTAAAATAATACCTGCTTCCTTTGAACTTAAGAGCACGCGGTTTGTGGCTGTGCCCGGTGATAACGAAGTCTACTTGATCACTAACGCGCTGCTTCATAGTATCGTAATAGTCGTCTTCGCTGTCGGCTTCGAATGTCGTGTCGTCCTTCAACCAATCCTTAAGGGCCCTGCGGAGCCCTTCCTCCTTTGAGACGAGTCCAACCCAACCACAGATAATATCCCATAGACCGAGCGTTTCCTGATCACTCTCGCTATCGGCCATTTCCGTGGCGCTTTTACCCTCTGAAACAGCTTCCTCCGCCGCGAGCAAAAGATCATCTTCAGAGGCGCCGCTCGTGCTCCTCCGTTCGTCTTGAATGGCTTCGCGAAAGCTGGGTCCAAGAAGCTGCTCGGCAGCCTCATCGGCAGTCACAGAGGAAGGGACCGATGAGAAATATGTGTCAGTTGGACCCAGCAGGTTTTTTGTAACAAGCTCGCCCTGTTTTTTGTCCCGCAGAATCGGAAAGGCCTCTCCGAGATCAATATGCTCGAACACATCCTTGTCAAGAGCCAGAAGAACGGCCGCCACAGCAGCGACCTCGGGCTTCAGAAGGTCCACAAACGGATAGCGGCGCTTAATGGCGTTCATCACGTCGACAACAAGCCGTGTTCCGCCATTCGGTTTCCATTTCGACATATCGACGGCGCGGCCGGCATTAATTGCGTTTGCCAGCTGGCCAAGCATGCTGAAGTCCACCCAATTCCATTTGTCCAGCTCGTTGCCGTGAGTGCAGAAAATGCGGGCCCCGGCAACGCGACAACCGAAGCCACTACCGTGAGTGGCAAAGTGAATCCGCGCCTGAGCATTTTCGTTATCTCCAGCAAGCCGCTCCCGAATAGAATTTTCGACAACCGGTAAGGACAGCTCTATGTCGTGGTTACCTACCACAAAAACGAGGTGTCGCCTGGGTGTCTTAACAAAGTGACCAAGGCTGTCCCACACAGGCCGGAAGGCAGAATCCTGGTAGATATGCTCCATCATCCTGAGCGCAGTATCGCTGTCTGCAGCAACATACCCCGGCACTTCGTCCTCAGCAAGGGAGTCGATGATATCGCCATTTAGGACAAGTGCTACATCTTCGTCTACACGTTGCTCGGCGATGTAACGGATCAGATTTCCGAGACGCTCGCCGCGATTGAAGATCTGAAAGTTGTCTTGAGCATCACGCCGTCCTCCCAGGTGAATGTCAGAGACGACATAAAGTTCGCTGTAAGTCGGTGGGTAAGTCATCGATTTTCCTCCTTTCGGCTCTTTTTAAAGTATCAAATTATCAGGTCAGAGCCCTTTCTTGTTCACAACCATCAAATAGACTTAAAATTGATCTGACAGATTTGAAATTATCGTGAGGTTTACATCACGGTAATTTAGAAATGTGCAAGACTGAAATCCAAATCCAGGGCCGAACCTTAGATGTATTAAAATTAAATTCTTGATCCTTTTCTTCACATTACGGTCATCGATCCTACACAAAACAGTTCAAGTCTTGGGTCTATGAATCGGTGCTCATTCAGTTGCCGCATAGATTACTAAAACTCAGCTCATAAGCGCACGGAGTTTCGCGACCTGCTTATCGGTCACTTCGCCCATCCAGGCCGCCTTGGCCACCTTGTCTGCTTCTTCTTTCCAGCGAAGGGCCTCGTCATCCTCTCCCAAACCAACGAACGCTTCATAGAGTGTCGCCAAAATCCAATATTTTTCATCATTGTCCAAATCCTTATTTGAAAGCGCATCTTTGCAGACATCTTTGACTTTGCGGCGTACATGGCGAGCGACGGCATGTAGCTCCTTTTTTATGTCTGCAGAACTCTCCACCGATTTTGTATCGAGCATAAAGGCCAAGTTGATACCGTTGTAGTAGTCCCGCTTGATGAAGAAGCCGCGCTCGAGTGCAAAGAGTGCCTCTTCGAGAGCATCAGCATCTTTGGTAATCTCGAAAAGACGTTTGTGAACAGCTGCCCACAGACCCAGAGTCTCTGAGTCAAAGCTTTTATGTGGTTTCAAATACTCGAGTATCGTCTTCGCATCGCGAAGCGAACGCTCAGCGTCGGGTTGCTCGCTTTTATAAGTCGCGAGTGCGAGCTGCTGCACAACGTAGTCGTTCTTACCGCCTATCTCCCTGGCCTGACTCCAAAGTTCAACGGCATCTGTGAATCGACCCTCGCGCATGGCTGTTTTGGCTTGATCGGTTAGCTCGTTAAGAGAAGCGCTAGTACTTGTGGTCTTCTCTGGCTTTGGGCTCTCTTTGGCAACACCGATATAACCATTCTCCGGCAGCCGTCTCAGAAACGTATAGACCGGACTGTCTTTATCTTGCTTACTGACCGCCTTTTGAGCTAGCTGTTTCAATTCGTTTTGGAAACGTTTAGCTTCGCGGCGGCCGATATCCTCCCCAAGGTGTTTGTATGTGTGGATGTAGATGTGATTAACATCAAAGGGGAAATTCATCCCCTTTTCCCCAATCACCAGGGTTGAGTAAGGCCGCAAGGCGTGGCGCACACCAAGCTCATAGGCCGCATTGAAATTTAGCGTGGTGACGTCAGCGACCACTAGATCCGCGTCCAACAGCTGGTCGTACATGACCTGGTCAATCAATGCGTTCGTTCGCAGCTCGTCCGCGCGATAGCATTCAAAACCAGCTTCCTCAATGGCTTCCTTGATGACTTCGTACGACGCATCTAGATCGAATTGCTTTTGCTGCTCGTAGTCCTGTTTTTTCCCAAATCCTTGAATGACAAAACAATATTTTTTCATGTGGACATCCTCTTCCGTTTGTTAACAATTTTTTAAGATTGTGCTTAAATTCATTTGGATAAAAACGGTCAGAGTCGGGTTCTCTTAAGTTTCTTCAGGCTCCCCGATGGATATGTCCCGTTGCCAGCCTTCGTGCTGATCTGATCTTTCTGCATCGGGGATAAGTAAAACGCTTGGGTAGACGAAAAAGCTATGGATCATGGAGTCGCCAAACCGGCCAGGTGAGTGTTTGAAAAATCGATTGGGAGTTGGACCCACAGCAACAGGTGATCGGACATCTCCCTGCGTCTCCAAGAATATCGATAGTACCTCCATGGATCGACCGGAACTGCACCGGACGAAGTTCTGAGGCCCTCGCGGTAGACCTCGAACTTTTCATCCGAATAGACGGCATCGAAGAAATCCACAACACCGAGCGATGACGGATTCAGGCGCTCAGCGTCTTCTAAAAGAAACGCGATTTGGTCATAAAAACGAGCGACATGTCCAACGTTTGTGGCTCTCAGTTCCTCCCGCCCATGCGGAATTGAGAAACCAGAGCCCGCCAGCGCCCGGGCGGCTACTCCGTCCGGATCAAACATGTTGAAATCACCCAGCAAGATCATGTTCCGGGACCATGCGCCGTGTTCGGAACTCCGATTCACCAGAAAATTAGTGATCTGCTCGACTTCTTCAACTCTAGGCGCAAAGTCCTGCTGTTCTTCCCCCCAGATTAGGTGAACGGTCGAGAGTATAAAGGAAAACCAACCGGCCATGAAACCCGCCATGTAAGGGGTGCGTACCAGTTGCCTGGCCGGATACAGGTGGCCTTCTGCGTCTTCGATCGAAGGTAGGACGATCTCGCCTGCCAGACCTGAGAATCGGACTCTACGATTGTCAAACAAATAGGCAAGGCGCTCCTCATTCCCCGGATCGCCCGCTGTAACGTCAGAGACAATGTATTTCCACCACGGACCCAGCAATCGGACGACGAGCTCCAAATCTCGCAATGATTGTTTTACTTCCTGGATGGCGATCAGGTCAAAACGCGAAAGAATTTCTGCGATGTACCACAGGGATTCATCATAGCGTTTTGTACTGCCAAAATGCTGAATGTTCCAGGTTGCCAGTAAAAGTTGGTTATCAGACTTCGAAGGAACGTAATTCTGGTTCTGAGGGTCTTCAAGTGCCGCCCGCAGATCTAACAGGTTTCGCGCTGCCCGTTCAGGACGGAGGCGTCGCCGATCCCCCTCATGACGTGCATGTTGAAGAAGAAAGCGGTCAAAATCGTAGGCATGTCCCATCGGAAACCTCTGGTTAAATAATTACCATTTTTAGTATTGCGAAATTTCGGGAATTGGCAGCAGTTTAATGGACGACCACGCTTATGCTTTAATTTGAATCATACCTAAATCTATCATCCACTGTTTGATTGCCCTTTGTATCGATCCTATTTTATCGAGTTCAAATTCTTCCCACAGTTTCCCAAGCATATCTGCTTGAATATTTTTAAATGCTTTTTCTTTAAGTAGTAATACCTTTTTCCCCTTCGCTAGCATGTAACCATATTCCAATGCTACATTCGGATTTATCTCTCCAGAATATAAGTTTTCCATAACAGCAATCCCATAATTGCATCCATTCAAATACACTTGCACATTGTCCCAAAGAAAGTTAGAGCTAGCATATTTCTTCTGATCCGCTCTAACAACATTTAAGCCATATTTGTCCACTTCATGTTTAATCGCATTAAATAGATTTTCCAGCTTTGCATTTTTCTCCGGATTTTTCCCTGAAAACTTCATCATTATAAGTATGGTTTTTGAAGGGTTGTGTTCTTTTTTAAATATTTGGAGATCTTTTTCGATTTGGCTGCTTGGTTCAGCATCTTCGTGTTTTATAAACTTATTTAGACGTTCTAAAATAGACTCCAAGCTTTTTATATCCTTATTAATAAACTCTCTGAAATCCGCGGTCTCGTACACCAGTTCCTCTTTTGGGATATTTTGTGTAACACCAATATCAAATTGCGGGCGGATTAAATCGTAAATATCTGGGATAGAGTCGTTACCAATCAAGCGATTAAACATATCGACATTATTTCTAGCCCAAACAGATGCTCTTGATAATGCGTTTGCAAAACTGCGTGCCGTGACCATATTAAGATCCCTGATTTTGCTGCCTTCTCTTATCTGTTGCTCAATTCTGCGCATCGCCTCTTTACGGCTGACAGTTGTTCCCAGGGGTAGTGGAAACTCCCTGCAAATTCGCTTAGCATCGTCTCTTGTAACGGAATTCGAAGCGCCGCTCGCATTAAGACCAATGCCTTGTGCCGCTTTAATTACCTCTTTAGACTCGACTCCGAGACTTTTGGCCAGTTCGTAAATTCTAATTTTGTACATAAAACCCCTCAAGCTCTACATAGAATTGTCCTCATTTTTTTTGGTTTTCTTTTCAAGCTCAGCAAGGACTTTCTGAAAATCTTTGGCCCATTCATCCGTCTCGGCCCCCACTATCAAGTTGACTTGCGCGAGAAAATCACGACACTTCTGGATGGCCTGATCTACGGTAGCCGAATCTGTTTGACCACTTTGTAGAATCAGCCTCTGACTTTCCCATTCGATTCGAAAATTGGATTGCAACCGACTCAGCGCTTGAGCCGTCCGGATGTAACGTATCCAGCCGGTTGTATATCCGCCAAAGCGGTCAAGGGAAAGAAAAACGCCGGCGATGGCGAGAGCGAATGTTGACCAGGCCGGTGAAAGGCCGGGCACATCTCCTTTTTCGTAAATCTCCCCCAGAATCGGAATGACTCCGGCAATTGCTAAAGCCAGAATTGACCCTACACGGAAGATATAGCCTAGGATTTTCATTGTCCTCTTCTTGACAAAATACCATCTGGTGGCCCGATCGCATTCATCGATTACAAACTGATATATCATTTCGAGGGATGCGGTTGCCTCACTCTCCGACCATTTAAGTTCTCCCGGGAAGCTGCCCGGCTTGAGATCGCCCTTATGATCGCCCATGTTTCACTCCACCTTTCCTTGATACAAAGTTCTGCATCATTAATTGAGATTCAAATTTTTAACCTGATCCCTCCGCAGACCGTAGCTCCTAAGCGAGCAAGGTCTTCCGTATTTCTTCAAGAATCCGGTCAAGGCGAATCCCTTCGTTTGCCTGCTTTTCCTTTGAAGCGCTGTGGTGGATCCCCACTAATTCCCAATTCTGATTGAATATCGGGCTACCGCTGGATCCTGGATCGGTGGGCGTCTGGTAGTGCAGATACCGCTCGCCGACCGAGACCAAATTGTTGTCTTGCAGTGACACTCGAAGACTTAAACCCTGAGGGTGCCCCAGGATGTTGACCCGCTTCTCCGGCCACACCTCAAAACTCGGGATCTCTGCAGCAAGCGGGGCCTTCTCTGTTCCCTTTGGTACGTCTGCGATTTCGAGCAACGACGCGTCGAGCTCTGAAGGAGGCGAGGTCCAGAGGACTTCGTTCACTTTGCTTTGAATCGGCTCGGCTCCCTCACCTAGAGATCCCAGAAAGGTTGCTGTGTTCTCCTCGGCACCCTTTGGATACGGATACTGGGCCTGCACTTCAGGATCGTTGGTGCAAACATGCGCGTTGGTCAAGAGGAGCTTACGGTCGCTCCAACTGTCAGCGATCCAGGATCCGTCAACCAGGAAGCCGCTTCCCCACCCCTCGAACATATTGGGACCGAGCCGGGCCACGGACCGCGTGCGGGCAACGGCTTGTAACAACCACTTGAGTGATTTGTAGCCGGTGTCGCTCCATACCTTTTCCAGGTCTTGGGTTTTAACTCCTGTCAGGTCCAATTCGGCCATTCCACCGCCCAGCTCTGCGAAACTCGCCGTCATCATGGGTAGGATGTGGCTCCCCGGGTAATCGTTCTCATTTAGTAACCAGAGCTCTGCGAACTGGCGCCGTGTCGACTGCACCTGGAACGCGTCGAGGCCATTTGTATTCAGGTAGGCTTTGCACGCATCGACCGCTTCCGGGTTCTTGCCTAGCGCCAGGAGCGCCTCGGTTCGGTTGGCCGTATCCCATGGCCACAGCGGTCCATTCCTCTCCTTGTCTGCAATCGCACGAAGGATGGCTTGCGCGTGCTTTTCCGCTTCTTTGGAGTAGACGTTGGAGGCGTCTCTTTCCACTCGCTCAGCGTGCGTCAGAAGCGCCACGTAGTTGATGCCATGCCAGAGGTAGTCGCCCAATCGCTCACGATAAGCCCTGCCGTAATTCTGCAGCGAACGGTCAAGATCCTCCCGGCGCGGCTCAATAGCACGCGGCTGGGCGTTGACGTAAAGCTGCTTGTAGGCCCTGCCGATCAAACCCAATGCTTCTCCGAGGTGGTCTTCGATCTCATTGATCTCTACAGGGTCGTGCCCGGCCTGGCCTTGCTCCTCTTCAAGTTCCTGCTGTAGCGTGGTGAGGTTTTCGATCGCACCGGTGATTTCGCCCGTCTCGATACGGGCCTGGGCCAGCTGGCAGCGAACCTTAGGATTGTTCTGTCCGCCGGCCTGAAACTTTTCGGCCACGCTGAAAAGCGGATCAAAGCGCGCGAACTTCCGCAGCGTCGCCAGGACATCCTTCGCCGTTTTTTCGTCGACGCGCCGCGGTTGTTTTTCAAGGCTCGTCAGCAGAGCTGAAACCAGGCTCTCACTCTCCTCCACTCTACCGTTTTTGAAAGCTTCCTCCAACTTCTTTGGCGACTCGTCGTCTTTCCAGTCCATTTGATCCCCCTTTCAGGTTACGTTAGTGCTTTATTAATCCTTTTTTACTTTTTATACTCAAGGCGTTAAACCTTGTGGTTAAAAAACAAGGAAGTCCCATTTGCAAATTTCACCAGGCATTTGTTGTTCTTTTTTGAAAACAAAAAGCTTCATATCGATTCCATGTTCGGCGCTTTCATTCCGAATAGGGAAAGATTTTAAAGCAATTTCTCCATCAATTCTGCGTATCTGCGGGCCGCCCGAATCATATAATCTTTGTTCGCTTCAAGCATTCCCTCAAGAGCATGATGCACCTTGGCGAGATCTGTCTCTTCAATACCTACGTAAAGGTCTTCAAAAACCTTGGGCCAGATGTTTTTCATGGCATTGTCAATTGCTTGGATATCCTCCTCCTTTTCAAAGGTTTTAACGACATCGTCTCCCGTCAAAATATCAAGGCGCTGTGATTCACCCACCACCCAATCCATTGAAAATCTGAGATTCTCAAAACAATGCTCAATTTCTTTTTTCATATCTTTTCTTTGCATCAAGACTGAAATTTCTCGCAAGAATTTTGTTAAAATTTGCCATCGAAATGCCCTTCCCAGTTTCAACATATTTCCTAATCTCTGAAGCTCCTGACCCTGTTCCATCTCATTTTCAGGAATTTTCTCAATAAAAAGAAGATAAAATTCCAAAGAACCATCACTGAAACGACGCAAACAATGCAAAACGACATGATAGTGCCTTTCGACGCTCGAGGAATAAAGTATGGGAATTCGTGGTACCGGGGTCTTATTCAAGCCTGCCGCACGTAAGCTTTCACCGAGGGCCTTGAGCCACGATTCTTTGTAGTGTTCGTCAAGTCCTCCCTCCAATTTGCCCATTTCGCAATCTCCACTTCCATATCCAAAGAGATACAGAGATTCATTTTCTTTCAAACCGCACTGAACGTCGTTTGGCACCCGGCCGGTTTCTTTTAATTCTTCAACCTGCGCAGCATTCATCGACAAGGTTACATATTTAGTGTACCATTTGCTTTTAATCATTCGTCTTACTTCGAGTAGGAAGGCTTTTGCAATTAAATCCGTCAAATCCTGGAGCTTCTCTTTTGAATCAGCCAATACAGGATTTATTTCATCGAAGAGATCTTTTAATAATTGTTCCATCGCTTTTTCATCGGTTACGGGAACCGTTTTCCAATCCTGAAGTGGCATGGGCGGTGGGTCATCTAAAGTATGAAGACAGATTAATCGCCTTTTAGGATCTTGGATGTATGCAGCAAAAAATCCGGCTTCAAACAAACACCAATCCCATTCTTCAGACGGATCCGTGTAAAGAAGTAGAAGCCAGTCTGCCCTTTTAAGTTTGTCATAGATTTCAGCAGCCCAGGGCACGCCAGCGCTAATTCTTTCGGAAACAAAGATTTTCAGATTTGTGGCACCATACAATTCAAGCGCATTCGTGATTTTTTCTACCGCCGCTTTGTCTTTGCCTTTGTGGCTGATAAAAATCCTTAGAGCCTGAGTTTGTCTACTTGGTGGATCCTGAAGATTGATTTCGTTCACGATGTTCCTCCTTCTTTATAAAGGTATTCACATCCTAATGTTTTAGATATTTTGTCCGGCTAAAAAATATTTTAACCCTATTTTACATTTCGCAACTAATCGACTTTCCTAACCGGTTATAAAAATTCTATTAAAGTTCGACGGTGGGCATCTTTTTCACAAATTGCAATATACACCAGGCGATAGTGACTTTGCTCAATCAACTTAACCGTTTCTAACTTTTGATACTAAGTGGGCCGCAGAATATCGTTCATTATGTTTTGGGTTATTGCATTTAACTCATCGGTAATACGCCGTTCTTCTTTTTCACTCAAATCCTGCCTATCAAGCAACATTTTGAGTTCCTCAGCCTCCATTCTAAATTTGTAATCATTATATAATTTCAGTGCATCTATTATAATATCCGCATCCGTGTCCTCCCCGTCTTTAACGGCTAAAAATCTTTTAAGCTGAGCCGCACTCGCAAGGGTAGGCGAAAATTCTTGAAGCTCATTTGAAAGCGATGCGCCATCGAGAGATAGGATAACGTAAGGTTGATTTCCGATATACTCTTCTCCTGAATTTTTATCTATTAATTTGTCATCATCGCTAATCGTATATGTATTTTTTGCAATACTTGCGAATTCTTCAGATATAATAGCAATTTTGCCTTCCTTGACGGGTATTTTCCCGGCACGACGAAAGTACAATTTCGCATCGAGCGAAATTTCGGGTTTACTATCTAAAATGCGATTGCCAATGTCTTTTCCCAGGTTCGTTAATTTGCCTGCAACCAAAAGATATGGAGAATAAGCTGAAAATGCGGGTATTGTACCAGCTGCGCCCAATATTTTTGAAAAAATATCAAGCAAGCTGTCGTCGAAATCATCAAACGAAATATCAATTGTTAAAATAAGCGCATCCTTATCTACAGCCGGTTTTGCATATACCAGGTTAGTTCCTTCATCGGTTGCCGCAATAGTCGTATAACTTTTATTGGCTTTTTTAATGCCTTTCTCTATCCAATTAAAAGACCTTGGACTCGCGCCGACAATATTTTCACTTTTATAGGCAGTCGTGATAAGCATATCCTTTTTCTTTTTCCAGCCAAAGTTTGGATATTTGCCCGTATAGACTCTTTCTATATGGATGGTGATGGGTTTGGCAAAACCAATTTCAGTAAAACTGAGTGCCTGATCATTACCCGTCGGTTGCACAAGGGTTTCCAAGCCAAATTCGGCATCGGATTCATGGATTGTCATTTCGTCAAATGCTTTTAAGCCATCATCTGATAAGAATAAGGTGGCCATTTTATTTCTCCTTTCATTAATTTGGTAATTTAAAAGATTGATGCTAATCTTTTTCGATTCTGTATCCTAAAGCAATAATGGCCTTAAGTGTTTGAACGACTGATATACGGTCGTACTCCTTCTCTGAATCCGGGAGTTCCTGGTATGGCTTAAGATCAGGGTGAGTCTTGGCTTTGTCGTCCCGCTGAGGCCCATAGCGCCAACCTTCCGTTAGCCGTTGTAAAGCCCAGTGATCGTGATTGTTTTCTGCGAGATGTTCAATCAGTTCACTCAGAGCAGATTTAAGCTCAATATCCGCAGTGTCAATTGGGTCAGGGGTGTAGGTCATAATTAATCCTTTCTACAATGCACTGTTTCCGGATGTCCAATATCAAGAAAAATAAAAAAAAGGCGCTATCTCTTTATTATTCATAAACTTCTGAGAGATTTAGAGATTCACACTTTACAATTCAAGATTAACGATGTGCAAAATAACCATGGTTTATTTCCCCGGAAGCCTGGTGTTTTCAACAGGTTTAAGCGATCCGTCCGCGTTGGCATGGCGCAATTCGCCGTAGGTCTCTCCGTCTTTTTCAACAATAGATACGACTGTAGGCTTCAGCATCACAAGCGGTTGATCGTGCGAAGGCCCCAGATCATTTATAGCATCCAATTGCTCCATGGAGCCACTTTCAAAAGCTGCATATACCCGGGCGAACTCTTCGGAATTGCCCAGAACATCTTCTGTCAAGCGGATCAGCCGGATCCAGGTACCACTGTTGAAATAATAACAATCAGGTGCTTTTCGCGCGATCGCTCTTTCCTTATGCGAATGCCCGGTTATCAGATAATTAATTTTAGACCCTATCTTCTTTTTCATTTCTTTGAACATTTTATCTTTTTCGGTGATAACAAATGATTGGTCACTCTCTAAATTTTCTTTAAGGGCCTTTCTTAATTTCTCTACCCTATTTTCCTTATTACTAAAGAAAGCCGGAATGAAAGCAAAGGCGCCTAATGCTTCCAGCTCTTCTTCTTTTGTATCCATGGACTCGGTTTCATCATATTCAAAGTATTTGTTAAAAAATTCTTCCATCACCTTTTTTTCAAATGCTGGGCCCTCTACCATCTCTTCTTCAGGTGGCATACCCTCAAAGGAAGTCCGTAAGATATCCATTGACAGCTTAGCCGCAACAACCAGAATTTTAGAGATTTCTGTTAGAGAACCCGGATCCAGAGTCATGAGAATCGGCACAACGGCCTCGACCTCCGGCTTTAATAAATCCACAATAGGATATTTGCGCTTTACCGCATTCATGACGTCTATGACCATGCGGGTGCCGGCATTAGGCTCCCAATCAGGAGGAGGCTCGTTGGTGTTTATCGCGAATGAAACGTCGAGGAGCTGCTTGTGGTTCACCATGTTCCAAATGTCGACATCATTGCCATGAATACAAAAAACGCTTTTATTACCGACTTTACAGGGAAAACCGGCGCCATCAAAACAGGTAGTCACTCTCCCGCGCGCCGCCGAATCCCCTTGGGAGAGTTTCTCACGAATCCATTCGGTTACGTGTGGCAGGGCAAGTTCAACGTCGTGGTTTCCCAGGACCAGAATAAATTGTCGGTTGGGTTGAGCCACAAATTCCTGAAGCGCGGACCATACGCCGGAAAATGCCGCATCCTCATAAAAAATGCGTTCGAGCTTAGCAATTGCGCCTTCGGGATCGAGGTAGGCTGCAGGCGCTTCGGCCAAAAAATCGACGATGTCGCCGTTGAATACGACACCGATTTTCCGATCGGATGGTTGGCCGCACATACGTATAAAATTGGCTAACGTATCTCCTTGACGAAATATCTGAAATCCGGGTTTGCCACCCAGGTGGAGATCAGAGACAACATACAACTCATGAAAAGTTTGTACTGACATGGCATACTCCTTTCTTGATGTGAAGCGAAATGGTTTTAGGCGACAATCTTATGGAGATCGAATAACGCACAAAATTTGTGAGATTGTTTCACATTAAGAAGCGAATTCCTGATATTACAGGGTATTCGATGAATACCAAAATGTGGTTTGAGCGTCCTGAAAATGATGCTAAGATAGAAGGATAAACGGATCTTTTGCCACCCATTGAACACCCTGACCATGGTAATCGCTGGATGTAAGTCTCACGCCCGATGAGCGTCGCAAGGCTGCCCGCGGCGATGTTGTTTTGCTTCCGCCGCCACCCGATTCAAAGGCCACGGGCCCGACCGGGAGCTTGCCCTGTTTTTGTATAAGCGGAGGTACATTCGAGGCGTGGATAGCGATATGATGGATTCGCTTTCCCGGGCGTCGGTAAAAAACAAGGCACCCGGGCTTGAGATCGCTATGTTTGGTTATATCCGGGCATCTTCTTTTGTTAAAATAGGTGTATATGCCCTGAGCGGTGGAACGCCCACCCGTATATAATTTCGGCCAGGCTCTGGCGGTCTGCATCAGCGCAACGGAAGCAAAACCGCTGCAATCGAAACCGCCTTCTTCGGTCTCCTCACCGCCCCAGGAGTATAAGTAGTCTCCCACCATCCTCGCAGCCATCAGCAATAAAAAAACGCGAGCATTCATATGATCACTCATAAGTATTCTCCTTTTTTCCCCTTATTATTAAATAAAACTAATTCGTAAAACGCACGATGCAAATAATATTTTGCCGTGGCGGAGGTTAGACTAAAGGCTGAGTTTTATTTTGTTAGCTGAAAATTAAGAGATGAAAAGTTAGGCGTGAAAAAGCTTTTCAGGGTAACAGAGACTTGTGATGACCCGGTATATAGCTCCGCTTTGTCGATTACGGAGCAATACTGACCGAAATTGAGCCCAAATTCGAAAGGATGGTGGCCCACTTTGACGTAGTTTGCGTATTTTGCTTCTATCTTTTTGCTACTCCGGCAGATATTGTTTTCGCGGTTTATGTTTTTTAGATTTCGAATGAATGAGAATTTCCAGCCACCCAATTTCCAAATTCAGCGGCATTCTTGCCAAAACCTAAAGTCCATATTATGGTAAATCCTTAGATACATCTGAATAAAATCTGTGAATACGTTTCTGCAAATCACTTTCGCTCTCGCCGCAATACATTTGCGCCGGGTCCCACCAGCCCAATTCGTTCAGGTGGTCGGTGTTTTCTAATACTCCCTTAAAATATCTATCGCGCCATCTGGCAGAATCAACTGAAACCAGACCGTCGTTATCCCCTTCTTCCTTTTCGATGATGTAAAATGATAGTTTTAAAGTGTCAAATACCGACCAGAAATCTTGCCTGCCTGCATACGATTGAAACATAATATTGTTTTCACATTCATTTTCAAAGTCGATGACCTCAGGGTTTGAATTGAATTCTCTACAACGATCCGTCCTGAGATCCATCAATGCGTTTAAGTCTAAACCCAGCTTTTGAGCTACCGGAATGACATGAGGTAAGTTGTCTGTACCCCAGTCTGCAAAAGGAGAGCCGTTATGCGGAGTCGATATGGTTGTTACTGAGGATATATGTTCATGAATCTTGTCCGAATTCCGGTCATTAAAAAGCATATGCCGGGCGTCCAGGCCCCCCATGCTGTGCGCTATGATATTGACCTTTTCACAATCTTCTTTTTTCAAAACACCCAAAACATTTTCTTTAAGATCTTCAGCACGTGTTTTAACATCTGCTGCCCAGCTGACACTTGAATGGTAAACAACAAATCCATTTCCCTTCAACATAGTTCGGACACCTTTAAAGTAATGCAAATTATCCAACTCTGGATTATCATTGTTGTCGATATTCAATGAGTCGGCCCAGACCTTGTCAAAACGACAGACCCCATGGGCTAAGATAATAGGAAAAGTCATCCCAAAGCGCTCCTTTGTTGTGACTAATTAAATTAGAAAAACTTGATACAGGATAATTTAAGTTTATAAGTGGAGGAGTATTTTTCTTACTAGTTGATCCGAAACTTTTAAGTATAGCGCGAAGTTCAGTTGTCTTTACTAAATGAGTAGCAGCTACAGAAGAAGATTGATGATTTTTACTCGTTTTGGGAACTGGTCTCGTAAGAAAAGCAAATTGAGCGTGTAATGGAGTTCAACTACTCGATTTGTTTAATTCTTTATTAAATAGGCAATGCGCAAAAGTCAACAAAAATTTCGAGAAAATACAATGAGTTACATTCTAAAAATTAAATCGACTACAAATTTAAATTACCATCTATAAGAAATGAATTTAAGTTGAATATCTGATTATCATTTTTATACGCCCCATGACCGCTGCTCAATCCATTTGATATCTTTGATTTCCGACCATGGATGCCAGCCATATCATCTTTAAAAAAGACCCCTCTCTCGATTCCGCGCACGCTGATATGGTGCAAGGCATCCGGAGCTTGCCGGCCAGAGCCAAGCAGTATAGAAACGGCAGGCGTCTATGCGTGCTTTGCGTGGTATAATTCTAAATTAACAGATTTTTTCGTGACCGTCTCCCATATTCCAAATAAAAAGGGGTGGCTCCGAAAAGCCACCCCGGATGGTGCATAATATCAGATCAGATAAATCAACTCAACTTCCGCGGCACCGAAGATCTAAAATAAGAAATGAAATGGAAATGTCAACCTTTTACCCCTGAAAAAAAAGGTCAAAGTTTGAATTGTGAATTAAAATTTGAAACTCGTACCTACATTCACTATTCAAGCTTTGAGCTTAAAAAACAAACTCAACCCCGTGCTTTTTATTGCTTGAAAAATAATGTTTTGAGACCATTGTCAAACCGCCTGGATCGCCTTATTGTTTGTAATGCGAATATTACAACCCTAAATTAACTCCTGGAGGAAACAGCAGATGGAAAAACGTAAGCTCGGCAATTCCGGATTGGAAGTTGCACCACTGGCATTTGGCGGCAATGTCTTCGGCTGGACGACTGATGAACCCACTTCGTTCGCGTTGCTCGATGCGTTTGTTGACGCCGGTTTTAATCTGATTGATACGGCGGACATGTATTCAGCGTGGGTTGAGGGGCACAAAGGGGGAGAATCAGAGACGATTCTCGGAAAATGGTTGCAGCACAGCGGGAAACGCGCAAAGGTCATTATCGCCTCCAAGGTTGGAAAAGAAATGGGTCCGAATCTACAGGGCCTTTCAAAAGCCTATATAATGCAGGCGGTGGAGGCTTCGCTCCGGCGATTGCAAACAGATTACATCGATTTGTACCAGTCACACGCCGACGATCCGGATACCCCTCTGGAAGAAACCCTGGAAGCTTATGACCAATTGATCAAACAGGGAAAGATCCGGGCCATCGGTGCGTCCAATTACAGTGCAGAGCGTCTCGCTCAGTCCCTGGAGGCCAGCGAACAAACCGGTTATCCCCGCTACGAGAGCCTGCAGCCTTTATTCAATCTCTATGACCGTGAGGATTATGAAAAGGAGCTTGAACCGCTTTGCCGGGAAAAGGGAATAGGCGTGATCAGCTACTTTTCCCTGGCCAGCGGGTTTCTCAGCGGCAAGTATCGGTCCACAGCCGATCTGTCAAATCGCGCCCGCGGCAGTTTTGTCGAAAAATATCTCAACGAGCGCGGATTCCGAATCGTCGAGGCTCTGGACAACATAGCGCAGGAACATAACATGACCCCCGCACAAGTTGCGCTCGCCTGGCTGATCTCGCATCCGAGCATCACGGCCCCGATTGCCAGCGCAACGAATCTAAAGCAATTAAGCGAATTGCTCGAAGCGACAACGATTGAATTGAATCCTGCTGCGATCGATCGATTGAATCAAGCCAGTGTCTAACCGTTTTAAAGCCGGATATTGGCCCGGAACATATAACATTGGTGGAATATTGACATTTGGATAAAAGAACTTCTGCCGGCTTAAGCCGGAAAACGATCCGTCTTCGCTAAAGCTTCGCCGGACAGGCACGTCTTCGCTCTATCGAGCTACTCCGTGACATGCAATTCATGGCCCCAGGAGGACCAGTCTACGCTTTAGCAAGCTTCGCCGCGGCAGGCTGATTCAGGCCGGAAAACGAAAAGTCTTCGCTCTGGCGAGCTTCGCCGCCCCAGGCAAGTCGTGTTAGCCGGTCCATTAAAGCGGTTGGAGTCGACCGGTTTGATGAATTCATAGAAACTTATAATTTTACGGGTGTCCCCTCCCCTTCCTTGGGACATAACAATATCGTAAGCACACAAAGATATTGCAAGATTTCAAATGAAAAGGTTCGAAGAGATTATTTTAAGGCAATGGCGTTAGTGATGAAAAGAAATGCAAATGTTTAGATGCCAGGACTTACACTTGAGTTGACAGGATTCGAAGCGAGTTAAAGCTCGAATTGACAATATGATATCACAGTTTTTTAGGAGGCTCCCAAAGTACAGATAAGTTTACAGTATCTGCAAAAAATGAGGACGCAAGATACTTGGTTTCTATTGTTGATATCTGCAATTTAGGCTCAGTTGCGATTAGTTGGAGATATCACACTATTATAAAAATTAAAATTCTGGAAATGAGGTGTCCAAACAAAACCTTTTTGTTATCATTTGGGTCTGGAAATCACATTTCTTTTATTTAAGTTACATTTTGAGCAATTACCCAATGTCATTGGATTTCGAGTACCACACACACAGATCCATTCTGTTTCTTTCTTTTTAGAATAATCAATAATTTTTGGCACTGTCTCCCATTCCTTGCGTCGTTTCGCCTCATCGGCTTTGCGCTTTGCTTCCACCTCCTTGAGTTTGCGTTCATCTTCGGCTTTTCGCTTTGAATCCGCTTCCCGTTTTGCCTCCGCCTCCCACATTTTGCGTCTCATTTCGGCCACTTGCTTAGCCTCCGCATCCAAGATTCTTCTTTCTTCATCGGCCCTTTGCTTTCGTTCCTCCTCTGCCTTACGCTCAATCTCTTCCAATCTTGCACGCTGTCGTTCCTCGACTGTCTTACGTTCGGCCTCAGCTTCCTTCCTCTTACGTTCCTCCTCCGCTTTACGCTCAGCTTCTATGCGCTTCTGCTCTTCCTCCTTGAGTTTGCGTTCATCTTCGGCTTTTCGCTTTGCCTCGATCTCCCTCTTCTTTCGCTCCTCCTCAGCTTTCCGTTTTGCCTCCGCCTCTTTCTTCTTAAGCTCTTCCTCGGCTTTACGCTTCAAATCTTCTTCTTTCTTACGACGTTTCTCCTCATCGGCTTTGCGGTTAGCCTCACCTTCCTTTTGTTTGCGTTCTTCCTCATTTCTTTGCCATGCCAACCGATTTAAACTCGCTATAAACTTCTTAGGAGGCATCGATCCGTCACGCACATTATGATATTGCTGATTGATAAAGAAAGGAAAACAGTTACCCTTCAATAACAAAGGAAAGAGTGGTTTCTTAATTTTGTCAGCGAAAAAATATTCTCTTTCTACCCAATCCGTCTTCTCACTTTCGGGGGTCATAACGACAATCATAGCGTCACACTTGCGTATATTAGCGACTATAGTCTGCCACCAACGATCTCCGTGATCAATTCTGTCATCTATCCAAACTGACAAGCCTTCGTTTTTAAGATAGACGGCCAATTCCCGTACATAGTTCTGATCTTTGCGTGAGTAGCTGATGAAAATGTCAGCCATGATACGCTCTGTAACTTTTTTAATGGTGGGTTTCCAGTAATTTTTTGAAGTCAAAAAGTTGTGTTTACTTGCCAATATCACGAATTTATCTAAATTTCATGTATATTGACCTGCAAAATATCACACCTATGAAAACCTGTGATATCATAAAATATCACAAATTGCCCTAAACTTTAGATATGTAGATGGTATCACAAAATTAGCAATTTTCATAAATTCGAAATTTATTTGCTATCGAAAGTGCAGATATGTTTACAGTATCTGTAGTTTTTAGAGGTCAAATTTTGTACAGATATCATAAAATATCACAAATTACCCCAAACTACCGATATGTTGGATATGTAGTCCGATCTAAATTAGTGAGAATACCAGATGTAGTAGGAGATCATCTTCTATCAGATTCACATTCTCAACGGCCCTGATGATTATTTGCAAACATCTTTTCTTTTTGCCAGCTCATAAACTTTACACGCCCCCAGTTCACAAGCCCATCTCCAATCAGAACATGCTTCGTTGTACTGACCTTTTGATTCATATGCAATCCCCCGATTGTTGTAGGCCTCAGCATACCTCGGATTTATCTCTATAGCTTTGGTGCAATCAGAGATAGCTTTGTCAAATTGACCTTTGTTTAAATATGTAACCCCCCGATTGTTGTAAGTCTCAGCAAGCCTCGGGTTTAGCTCTATGGCCTTGTTGTAATCAGAGATGGCTTTGTCATATTGGCCTTTTCTATCATAGGCATTTCCCCGATTGTAGTAGGCGTCAGCATATCCCGGGTTTATCTCAATGGCCTCGTTGTAATCAGAGATGGCTTTGTCAAATTGACCTTTGTTAAAATATGTAACCCCCCTATTGCTGAAGGCCACAGCATATCTCGGGTTTATCCCAATGGCCTCGTTGTAATCAGAGATGGCTTTGTCATATTGACCTTTGTTAAAATAGGCAATCCCCCTATTGTAGTAGGCGTCAGCATACCTCGGGTTTATCTCAATGGCCTTGGTGTAATCAGAGATGGCTTTGTCATAATGGCCTTTTTTAGCATAGGCAACCCCCCGACTGTTGTAAGCCACAGCATACCTCGGGTTTATCTCAATGGCCTTGGTGTAATCAGAGATGGCTTTGTCATATTGGCCTTTTTTAGCATAGGCATTTCCCCGATTGCCGTAGGCCATAGCATGCTTCGGGTTTATCTCAATGGCCTTATTGTAATCAGAGATGGCTTTGTCATATTGGCCTTTTTTAGCATAGGCAAGCCCTCGATTTCTGTAGGCTGGAGCTTCCATTGGGTTTATCTCGATGGCCTTGTTGAAATCAGAGATGGCTTTTTCAAGTTGGCCTTTTTTAGCATAGGCAAGCGCGCGAGCGTTGAAGGCCATGGGGAACTTCGTGTCTATCGCAAGGGCTTTGTTATACTCCTCAATAGCATCAACCCATCGCCCCTTGAGGTAGTAGCTTACTCCCTTGAAATAACTAATAGCTACTTTGGCCTTTATTTTTTGTTGATTCACATCTTCAATGAGTTTCAAAAATCTTTTTGCGGGTTCAAAGAGAGGATCAACCTCCAAAGCCTTTTCAAATTCCCATTTTGCCTCTTCAAATTTTCCTTGTGCTGCATGTTCCACACCTTTAGTCCAGATTTGCCCAGCAGCAGTTTGACCAAAACAGGGTCCGGCCAGAAAAAAGAATGTCATTAAAACTATTACATTTATTCTTTTTAAAACTTTCATGACAACTTCATTTCAGAATTATGTAAAGTACAGATGAGATAATCTGTAGAAAACCACCTCTTTGAAAACCTGTGATATCATAAAATATCACAAATTTACCCAAACTTCAGATATGTAGATGTAATCATAACTCTGGTAAAAGTACAGATATCATCAAAACCAGTGGTCAAGTCAAGGAAATCCTAAATTTAATTATTGTAAAATCATCACCGTCCACCGATATCTCAGATATGCCAGATCCCCCGCCAACTTTAGCGGGTTTAATTTCACGGTTCCATATTCGGATATATTTACCAAATAGAACCCCACCCAGGCGGTTATTAACGCGTTTATTCGGGTGATTTGAGTGGCTTTCGGTAGATTGAACTGAAAAACGGGCGGGCCTATATGTTGTGTATGTCCAATAGCTTTTATATCGTATTTTTAAGGGGTCCTTGTTACAGATATCTTTGGATATCTGCTATTTTCACGGACTAACGATCATTTCAATGTATCACACCACCCGGCCGACATTGGTTTTGGCCAAACCTTCCGTCTATCTGATAAGTGAAATTCGTACTTATCGGGAAAACTCGATAAGTATGATAATTTGCATAAAAAGAAGACAGCGCAAATTTGGATATGATCAGAGCGGCATTGCTGAAAAGTTGCTATTAATTGACCTTTCAGGCACTTATGATATCATTAAGTAAGTAAATAGAATTTTTTATTTTTTAGGATAGCCTAAGGTATGGGAACTTCAAGGGTCAGTTTGTGCCCAAATCGAGATTTCCACTTAATTACTAATGTTATATTATGTTTATGCAAATCAAGAAACTAATTGTACTGCTGATGTTAATATATGTTGGATACTTTTTTTATAGCTGGAAGTCTTCGATTGAAGAAATCAAGCTTGTGTGTGGAGAAATACAAAAGGGCCAAAGTATGCAGGAAGTAATAGAAATTATAGAGTCAAGTAATTATCTCCGGCACAAAGAATCAGGTGCCAAGGGATCTAATATAAAATATATAACTATTGTAAGCAATGCTAACATGGGAAGGTACACATGCAATGTAGAGCATGATGGTGAAGTTGTTATAAAATCAAGGCTTACATATTTGGATTAAAAATATAACAAATCAGTGGAGCTGACGGCGTGTAGTTCGCGGGTTTATCGAAAAGGCCGTGCAGACTCGAAACCCATCAGGGCCGCAGCTCACTTCCACGTTGTACGGCTTCGCAATTTTAAGGGCGAAAGGAAACCTCATGAAACTGATGGTGGCTCTCCTGGCTGGCATCATTGTTGCGTTCTTCACTATGCCGATCGCCGGCTCTCTGTACGCATGGCTATTTCCAGAGTCACTTGCTTTCGGTGGTTTCTTATCTCTCATAGTCACGGCCTCAACTTTCGCTATCTCTGGATACGTTGCCGCACTTATTGCAAAAGGAAACGAGATGACGGCTTGCGTTCTGCTTGGAGCCGTTTTCCTGACGATGACCGTGGCCTCATACTATTGGCCAGGCAACAGTGATACCATGGTAGCCTTACTGAAGTCTGGTTTAACAAAATTCGTATCTTGCACCTTTGGCGGTTTTCTCCGAATCTTATCCCTAAAGAGGCACCGACAGAAAAGAGCTGTATAATAATGCAAATGAAGCTGACGTGAAGAAGCCGGGCGGTTTACCGTAAAGGCCTTTCGGTTTCGGAATACTTTAGGCACGCAGCTCATCCCGGAAACGTTATGATTCTGAATCAGATAAGAAGAATATCACTACTCTGGCGGCGATTCACGCCTCTTGAGGAATTCCTGCTCGGCGTACTTCAGCAGGAGCTTCCTGAGAAGCCGCGGCAAATCAACCAGCGACGGATCGATCTGATCAACCGCGTGAGCCGTCCCCTCAAATGGACCGAGATCATGTTTTACCAGATGCGCGGCCGGAAATCTGTCCGAGATGAGGACGCGATGTTTCTATGTCGCTCGCCAGAAGAGATCATATTGGCTGAGATCAAATTCTCACCCGTGCTCATGTCTCAAGTGTTCAAGAGCGAGATCTACGCCGTCTCGGGTCACATGTTCTCGATCGTCACGCGGCCGAGTCCCAAGCCGATCTCATTCTGTCGGGAGTACTCCCTCAAGGGCGTCAAACTTGTTGATGATCCGATGGTCGAGTTTCCCCCGACCTTGTTGGAACGCCTCCGCAAGCGTTTCCCGCCAGATTACGACGACTTGGCCGGGCAGTCGCTTTCACGCTGGCGGGTATTCGATCCGTCGAACATTTACCGGGTGCCGCTGGAAAATGCCAACTACATTCTCCTTGCCGAAAGTGAGGACGGAAGTGCCGAGTTCTTAGGAGTCCGAGTCAACGGCAAGTCTAGCGAGGTGTATTATCTTCCCCACGACGGCAAGCCGGAGAAGGTCGCCACCACTCTAAGGAAGGCGATAGAAAGGAAATCATAACAAACCTGTTTCACCTGACAGGAAGAAGCTTGCGGGTTTATCGTATTAGGCCGTGCAGGGCCGGCAGGAACATGGCCGGCTGGTGAGTTCCACGATAGCTATAATAAGGAGTTTTTAAATGAATATTCCCACTGTTGTAATAGGCATAGCAGCTTTACTATTCGGTATTTATACGATTTATTTGCGCTCAACCAATCCTGATAAATTTGGAAAACTAAAAGCAATGAAAGAAAATTTCGGCGAAAAACGTGGGGCATTAATCCATTTAGTATTTTATTCGGTTATTCCGATTATTTTCGGTATTATTATGCTCTTTGCTGGTTTTGTGGGAGTATCTTTTTTCTAAGTGAGAAAAGTTTATAAATCTAATTTAAGCTAACTCAAATCAGTGGAGCTGACGGCGTGAATATCGCGGTTTTTTGTAAAAGGCCGTGCAGGCTCGCAACTCATCAGGGCCGCAGCTCTTTTCCACGTTAGGTGGCTTCCAAGCGAGGGGAGCATAAAGAATACTTTTTAGAACTTCAACAACATCGCTATGAATCATCCCAACATCGGTTTGATAATACTCAGCTTGTTCTGTGCTGGGGGACTCTATGCTTATGGGCGAGAAGCATTACGGCTACAGCGGCTGATGTCTTCGGGAACCGTAACGCAGGCTACCGTCAGGAAAAAGGAGAAAGTTGATTCGGGTAGCGAATCGGTTGTCCATTTCCTTGTAACGTACGAATTCGTCGACGACCAGGGAAAAACCATAGTGCACGAACAAGACCTGAATAGTAGTAAGTTCTTCAGCCACTTGTCTGTGGGGGACAAAATAGAGATTCTTTACCAGAAAAACGGGACTGGTAACAGCTATCCCCTCAGCCAGATCCGAGCCGACCGGAAGATTGCTCAGTGGATCGGAGTGGGGATTCTCTTGCTCTGGGGAGTAATGGGTGTGATTCTTATATAGATCAAAAATGCAGGTAACATCCGTTTTGGATTAAGAAGCCACCTAACGAATCAGTGGAGCTGACGGAGTGAAGATAGCAGTTTAGCAAAAAGGCCGTGCATGCTTGAAGCGCATCAGGCACGCAGCTCACTTTCACATTAGAAAACACTTTGAATAAATAGATTCTTGGATCAACAACCAATGGCAAGCCCTCAGATAAAAATTCTGATCTTACTAGCCGGCGTCTCAATCATCTATGCTTTTGTATGCAAGATTCGGTTGTCTCAAAAAGCCAGCAAACTAGCGAACTGGCTCCAGAAAGAACGCCCTGAACTCTGGTCGGAATTGAATTCCTTTCAAAGAAACTGGGATGGTGGCCTGCCTGGCTTAAAGATACTCTACCGAAGGAATGTTGTAGATCTTCCAAGCTTTGATCAGCAATATGAGCAGTTACATTCTATGGAACGGCAGCTTCTTTGGGGCATCGTCCTAGGCTCGGTGTGCATTGGCTTAGTCGCTATAGGTTTCAGATTTTGGGGCTGGCATTGGTAAAATAGACGTGCGTCTCTTGCAACTCTTTGGTGTTTTCTAACCACTCGCTGCAGTCGGACCGACAAACAGCTCTGTTGACTTTCTGGACTAAGTTCGGAAGTTAAAACAACAGAGTCGGGTCAGCCCGGCCGTTGATATCTCCAACTGATCTTCAAAATCAGCACCCCTAAAAAATTTGCATATACTTCATGTGATATCAAAACACCCACCAAATTTGTGTTTTCAAATATCAAAGAAAAATCAACCTCAAAATTTTAACCCTTCCTCCAATGATAGCCGGAGCAGATATTACCTTGCCAAATCCTCGGAACAAATTCCCAAAAAGGCGGTATCGATCAATGTCAAAACGTATGGAGGAAAATATGAAATGGATGACAGCATAAACAAAACAAGGATTGTAGATGAAATTATAAAAACCCTTTCAAACAAAGATAAAGTAACACAGTTTCTTAAAGAGAATGAAATCAGCGATATCGACACCATCAATGATATCCAGCAATATGAACGAGAAGATAGTCGCAAAGGACTAATTCTGAAAGTCAAAGAGACAAATAATAGTGGACTGATAAAAATTATGATTGATATCAGATCCGGACAACCAAGCATCGATCAGGTATACGACGCAGTTTATGAACTCGGAGCCGATTTCAGCAAACGTGTCATTATGTATACCGGAGGAAAAAGCGGAGGCGACGATCATAATCCAACCGTAGGTCCTTACCTTGTTGAAAGTCTTGCAGGCGCAATGAATGAATATCCCCTTGGTTTATACTTGGTGAAAAAATCAGAATCTATAATTAGTAAAGGTCTCACGGATTTTACCGTTATTGCGCAACCGCATGGCGTTCTAAAATTTCAGATGAAAGATTTACCGTCAAAATTGCAATTTAGAGAAGTCGAATTTTGGCGAGTTTATTTTTGGTCTTCATACGAGGGAATTTATCGTCCATGGGAAGCGTTTAGCGATGGATTTATAGATAGATTTAATTACGGATTTTGGATGCCCATAAATAATTTAAGAATTGCGGTCCGATGGACTAAAGAAGGAGCTTACTTTACAGTTACACAGACGAATGACGATTATCATGCTCTTAAAGAAATCTGGATCGAAAAGGAAAATGAACTGCGAAAGATATTTGATGGTAATGACATCGAGTTGGTAAAGGATCACGGGAAATTGTCAAAGCTCATAATTAAATACTGGGAATTTACGTCTACTGTTTTGCTTAATGCGACACCTGATGAAAAGAAGGATTACGCAGAATCAATTTATCGTAAATTCTGCACTCTTGTCGGTATTATCTGATTTCAATCGATTACGGAACAAAAATAAAAAGATGATAAACAAAATCTACATACCTGATAAAACCTGGGTTGATCTGGAACAGGAAACCGTTTTTCAAAATTTTATGAAAAAGTACATCAATCTATTGCAAAAGCGATTAAATAGGGTTGAGGTTAAGGGGAAATCAGAAAACTATACTTATTTCAATTGTGCTCAGGCCCACTCCGAGAAAAATCCTGAATGGGAGCCGTTTAAATTTCTGTGGCAGATATGCGAAAAATACGACTATGACCCTTATATTGCAAGGGACATCATCGAAATGAGAATCGGAAAAACGCTGGTATGCGAGTGTCAGTTGCTCAGAAAAGATAAATCAATTCGCCGAATGGAATTAAAAAACTCGTTTGGCATTGATTTTGGTGAGCCGGGAAACCGAGATCTTGATGTTCGGTGAGTCTTGGAGATGCGAACGCGAGTGCTAAAATAAAGGGGTTTTTACTTGTGTATTGCGAATGCCAATACCAAACAGATTCCGACTGATCTCGGGTGTGTCATCATAGCCGACATCTACAATTTAGCCAAAGTGTGGGTTTCGTATGGCGAATATACAATTTCCAAATAAACAATTCCTGGGGGGAATGAACACTATAGGGGGGGTACATATATAAAAGTGATATCACAAAAAATCGGCAGGTGTTCGACTGGTGATTAGTTTACAGTATCTGCAATTTTGAGAGTGCCGATTTTTTGCAGATACATCGCAGATATCACAGGTTCGCCCAAATTTTGTATCGGTTGGAGCAAATCACAAGATTTTGAA
>Ga0255055_10000458_pt1 | contig 31770 bp, 25 predicted proteins | sample JV7_2_27_MG_FD_188633 | JGI IMG/M metagenome (GOLD analysis project Ga0255055, IMG submission 188633) | Seawater microbial communities from Jervis Inlet, British Columbia, Canada - JV7_2_27 | ecosystem: Environmental > Aquatic > Marine > Inlet | place: Canada: British Columbia | collected...
TTGTTATGAAAAAGGAAACCTTCACATGATCAGGTATTTAGACGGAAGCCGTCTATACAATGCTGTTCTTGCAGGGGGCAATGCAGTCATTAAAGACAAAAATTATTTGAATAAGATCAATGTTTTTCCTGTGCCTGATGCTGATACCGGGACAAACCTAGCTTCTACTATGAGATCTATTGCATCTCATGCCAGGGCACATCGTTCGCTCAAGTCCACTCTCCACTCCATTGCAGACGCAGCTTTATCCGGGGCAAGAGGGAATTCAGGCCTGATCTTTGCACAATATGTGTATGGAGTCAGCCAGGAACTCAAATCCGATCTCCGGGCATCCACTATAACGTTTGGTGAAAGCGTTAAAAATGCGGTCAAACATGCTTATAGATCGATCCTTTCGCCTGTTGAGGGGACAATGCTGACAGTCATCAGAGATTGGGCAGAGGCCGTCTATCAAAGACGAGAAAAAACCAATGATTTTGTCGAACTCCTGTCCTATTCACTTCAGGTCGCCAGGAAATCTCTCAGGGAAACCCCTTTGAAGCTCAAAGTGCTGGCCAAGGCCGGTGTGGTGGATGCCGGTGCCAAAGGTTTTGTTGATTTCCTGGAAGGTGTTTTGCATTTTATGACGCAGGGACGATTGAATAAGGTTGCTTTCCCTCAAATTGAATGGAGTGAAGAAGAACCGCATATTCATACCAGCAGGAAAGATATTAAAGAAAGGTATTGTTCCGAAGCGCTGATTGTCGGAAAAAACATCGATATGGATCATGTGAGAGAGACGATCAAGCCTTTAGGAAACTCTGCCATCGTTGCCGGATTTCCCGAAAAGATCCGGATCCACATCCATACAAACCAGCCTGAGGAGGTTTTTTCCAAGCTCAAAGACTATGGCTCCTTTCTCCAGGTCAAAGTGGATGATATGTTGAAACAGTATGAGGCAGCTTATAAGCGCAAGTCGAAGATGGCAGTGGTCGTGGACTCTGCATGTGATCTTCCCAAAAAAGTCCTCGATGACAACCAGATCCATGTCATTCCGGTAAACCTGTCTTTTGGGGACAGCATATTTCTTGACAAAGCTACCATCACTCCTCACCAGTTTTACACCATGCTCAAGACCCACAAAGAACATCCCACTAGCTCCATTCCCTCGGTGAAAAGTGTTCAAAATATGTTTTCTTTTCTTTCCAGTCATTATGAATCGGTCATGGCTGTTATCCTTTCTGAGAAATTGAGCGGGATGTTCCAGCTGTGTTCTCAGGCTGCTTCCGATGTCACCGATAAAAAGATCGATGTCATTAATTCCAGGAATATTTCTGTTGCACAGGGATTACTCGTCCTTCGTGTTTTGGATGCATTGGAGAAAGGAAAATCTCATGATGATATCTTCCCTCTTGTGAAGGAGTGGAGAGGTAAAACAAAGCTTCTTGTTGATATCAAGACTTTAAAATATATGGTCCGGAGCGGACGTGTCAGCCGTCTAAAAGGAATCATTGCCCGTATATTGAACCTCAAACCGATCATCACGCTGGATGAAGAAGGAAAAGTGGTCGCATATGGGAAATCTTTCAATCGGCATCAGAACATGAAAAAGATCATCCAGACAGTTAAAGAAATCTCCGAGAAGAATAAGATTTGGAAATATGCCATTGTCCATGCCGAGAATATCGATCGTGCCCAGACCTATGCCGAGAAACTCGAAGCTATACTGGGACAGAAACCTGCTTACATCATGGATGTGTCTCCTGCGGTCGGTGTCCATAACGGCATCGGTGTTGTTGGATTGGCGCTTATGATGGAATAAATCTACCCGCCCACCGGGAATTTACTTTTTAAAGCTCATCCCTTTTTCTTGTATTGGTTATTCCTGAGTGTTCACCAACGGAATTACTTGCACAATGACTGGTTTGGAGATAAGATAAATAAAAATAGGAGGAGCAATGCGAAAAACATTTTTGACTCTTTTCCTGGTTATCATCTTTGCTTCATTTCTTACGGCGGATGTCCATATCCAGCAGACTGTTCATACCGATGCTTTTGAGATGATGGGCCAGAAACAACCGGAGCAGAATGAGCTGCAGCACATCTGGCTGGGGAAAAACAAAATGGCCATGCATGGTGAGAAACAGTCTTTTATCCTCGATAAGTCGAAAAATGAAGCGCTCATGGTCAACCACACAAACAAGTCCTATGTGGTCATGGAACTTCCTCTGGATATCACTAAGTATATGCCTGCGCAATTCATGCAGATGATGGGAGGCATGAGTATAACCGTCAATCCCACTGGAGAAACAAGCACGGTTGGGAAATGGAAATGCCAGGGATATGACATGCAAATGAACATGATGATGTTCAAGACCAACACAAAAGTCTGGGCCTCGACGAATGTTCCGTTTGATTGGAAAGATTATGTTGAAACCATGTTCACGGAATTCACCAAAGCAACCATGATGATCAGCGATGAAGCGGTCAAAGAGATCCAAAAGATCGAAGGATTCTGGGTAAAAATGGAAACATCCATGAGCATGATGGGTGCGGAGATGAGGAGTTATCAGGAAGTCACAGATATCTCAAAAGAAAATGCTCCGGATGGGACATATACGTATCCTGTCGGGTATGATAGAAAAGACGCATTCACTATGGAGGATATGCAGAAGAGATAATTAAAAGCTTAGATAAAACTGCCAGGCTGACAGCCCTGATCATCAGAGATAAGCTGCGGCCTGGCTTTTTTTATGAATTAAACTAAATGGTTCTCTTCCATATTGTGTGGGTAACTTCTATGAAGGCAAGTTCAAAGGAGATATTCGGGATGAAAGCAGCGACATTGAAGATTTAGCCTTCCCGAGTCGTTCTTTGAGGGAATCCTACAGAGTTGGGCGGCGAGTATGTTTGAGCGAAGCGAGTTACGCAGCCGCCGAGAAGAGCGGGGAGGGAATGGCGTGAAAAATCTGAATGGAGAGCGCCCATTCCGAATATCTCCTTCTAATACCCACACAATTTGGAAGAGAACCAACTAAATATTTACTCCAATCCTTCCTGAGCTAAAACGAAAGAGAAAATAGCCAGAAAGACTGCACCCAATTCAAGCTCTCTGGGATTGACTGTATCAATGATATCTCGGCCGCAGTGATGCACATCGAAGTACCGCTGGCAGTCCGGAATCAAACTCATGAGTACGGTGCCTCCTTCGGCAAGCGGACCGATGTCCACACCCCCACCGCCTCTTCTTATTTCAAACGGGCTGAATATTCTAAACAAGTACTCCCATTTTTTTAACACTGAAAATACAGCCTCGTCCCCTCCGATACCGAATGCGACCGGAAGAAATCCGCCCCTGTCGGATTCAATGGCTGCCAAGTGTGTTTCTCCACTGCGTTCTTCCGCTTTCGCATATGCCTTTCCCCCGGTTCCTCCGAACTCCTCGTCCATGAAGAGAACGGCTCGAATGGTCCGCCGAGGTTTCAATCCGGCCTCTTTGATAAGGCGTATTGCTTCCATACTATGAGCGCATCCGGCTCCATCGTCATGCGCCCCGGTTCCTTTATCCCAACTGTCTAAATGGCCTCCAAAGAGAACGATCTCATCCGGTATTTCAGATCCTGTGATCTCCCCGACAACATTGTAGGAAAGGACTGGTTTCTTCTGCTCGCAATCCATCCTCATGTGAACGAGAAGGCCAGGATCATTTTTCAATGAACGGCTGAGCATGTTGGCGCTTTTTGTACTCAAGCACGCAGCGGGAATCTTTTTATATTTCGGATCATAAAACATCAGCCCGGTGTGGGGGAAATCATCTATGGCTGTGGTGACAGATCTCACCAGAACAGCGACGCTACCGACAGAAGCTGCCATGGATGCACCGAGAACCCTCTGCCATGCCGCTTCTCCATAGGCCCTGAACGTATCTGTATTTGTGGGGTCCATGGGCTGGTTGAAAAAGATGATCTTTCCTTCAGCCATGTCTCCGATCGTGTCGAATTCTTTTCTGGATCGGATCTCTATGACCTGACCAGAGAGCTCGCCCTGAGGGGTTGAAACGCTTCCTCCGATAGCACAGATGGTAAGCGGAATATTTCCAAATTCGGCCGAAGTGATCCTTGCTTCTTCCTTTGTGCCTCTTGTCCATTGACCGACCTGAACAGGCTCCAGATGGACGTTATCTAAACCCATGTCTAACATCTCTTTGTACATGATCTTGACTACGGCGGCGGCTTGAGAGGAACCTGTGAGACGCGGTCCCACAGAGGTGATCTTCTGGAGGATGGCGTATGCTTGGTTTTCCTCGAGTCCTTTCTGCAGGAGCTGTCTGGAGATATCCAGATAGGGTTTTTCATCTACCGGCTCTTCAGCCTGTAAAAACAGCAGCTGGAACATCACCATCATAACCAGGAGAAGCAAAAAACTTATTTTAGTGGAATGTCCTGTTTTATTTAGGCAGGTCATGTGTTGTTCCTTTCATGCAATGTCTTATTTATTTTAGTCGGATTACTCTTCTTTACTGATAACAAATGCTCTCTTTCCGGCCAGTGTGTTATCGATGAAAAAGGCGACAATCCATTTCCCGGCTGTCTCGCTTTCAGGTTTGAAGCGGAAGGTGTCATAGGCGGTTACCTCATCCAGGTACTGTCTGTCTGAGTTGACAATGACATCCCCCGTGTCTTTCGCAACAGAATTTTGTGGCGAGTACCATTTCCAGCGCAGGCGGATTTCCTGTTCCACGTACCGGATCTTTACAAAACAGACAAGCGATCCGTCTTGGAGAGAGAAAGATGATGAGATGTCTGTTACATACCATGGGTCTTTGGATACATTCACGCTTTTACCGAGGGTCATCTCCTCCAGAAGGTTATCCGGCAGGTCAGGAGGCCGGATGGAGAAGGAGATACATGCCGGGAGGAGAAAGCAGGATATCAGAAAGAGTTTAAGAACGGTTTTCATTGCGGCACCAATTCTACCAGAAATTGCCGGGCGAGGCTCCGCCAGATAAACCGGAGTTGGAAACGTCCGGCATGGCGGATCAGATACAGATCGATATTCGAGATCTTTTTGAGAAGGAAATCATAGTTGAGTAAGCCGTGAAACTCCCAGTTTTTGAACATCCTGAATGAGATGTCGGTAAAGGACTGGCGGAGCTGGTTGTTTTTGGGATCATAGGACAGGGAAGTCCAGCCTGCCAGGTTTTCGGATGGTTTGAGCCTGAAAACAAGGCTCAGATCCTGGCTGGTCGTGCCTTCGATAAGCCAGCCTTGAGTTTTCCTTCGGGACTGGACATTGTAAAATCCTTCCAGAAAGATTCCCTTGGCGATCCTTTGCTGGGCATTGATGATAAATCCTCCGGATGTGAAGTTCCGGCCCTCTCGTTCAAGAAACTGTTCTGCCTGAAGGGAAAAGTTCATCTTGAAGGAATCCAGCAGGTTTACTGGCATTGTGGACAGGGAGAAGACGGTGTTGTTGCTGAAGGCATGATGGATGATGTCATCCATCCGGACCCGGTTGAGGATGAAAAGATTGTAGACATTGAGAGTAAGGAGCTCGGCATAGAGCGGGAAAGGATTCAATCCCAGCCTGAGCTGCGGCTGGGAAAGGAGCTGGTGTCCGAAGAGATCGTAATTGAGGAGATAATTGGTGGCCAGATTGAAAACTTTGGTGTTGTAGGACATGTTCACATTAGCTGTCAGGATCTTCGAATAGTCCGAGCTCTGTCCGAGCTTGATCTGTGAATATGAGGAGGAAAGCATGAGACTCAGCTTTTGTTTGAAGAAGGTGTTCCCGTAGGAGAAATTGGCAAGGACCTGATCCTGAAATTCGTATTTCCCCAGGATGGAGAATGTGCCCCATTTCCCTCCGTTTATCTGGGAACGGAGCCCCACCCAGGTCTCTCCTGTCAGGTTGATGGGTTTGTTGTGCGTGATGGTTGCCTCAAGATTGACTTTCTGTTTCCAGTTCTTGTTGGCCCTGAGGTTCACATTCCACAGGTTGGAGGAGTTGTAGTTCCCTGCCAGGCCGAGCTGGAAATCCTCTTTGAGCATGACTGTGGTAGATGTCATCACATCCACCTGCCGCTGCGGCCCCTCGTAGTCTTTGAGCACGGAACGTTCTTCGTAATGCAGGCGGGTCAGGCTGTTCACCTTCTTTTCTTTATTATAAAAGAAACTGGCGCGGGAGATGATCCCTTCTGAGCGGGTATACCAGACCCGGTCAAAAGAAAATCCAGTTCGACGTTTCTTCATGACACCGCTGAGCTTGAGCTTTTTGAATCCGACGGATTCCATGCCCTCCACATGGATGGCGATATTGTACCCATACACATCGAGATCTTCCGATATGTCCAGAGACTGGCCGGAGAAGTAGAGAAGAGATCGTCGTATCTCCGTCAAATCCCATGACTCAAGAGAAGAGACGTCCGCTGTCAGGGGATCCGTGCCCTCGTCTCCGATCTTTTGTTCGGTGATGGTGTCTCCATAACGGGTGAGGATGCCCCTGTTTGTGACCGGATCGAAAACAAGCTCATCGCCTGCAATAACCTCATCGTTTTTCCGTAGGGTCACATCTCCATAGGCGAGGAACAGGCGGGAGGTCACATCGATCTTGAGGTGGAGGCAGGAGGCCTGATACGAGCCGAATACAAACCGGCTGTGTTCTCCATAGATCCAGTTGTGATCGTAGCTGTATGCAAGATATTCCCCTTCGACTTGGAAGATCATCTTGTCAGCAGCAGACATGATCCCGCACAGGAGAAAAAACACAAGCAGAAGGATGCTGAGATTCCGGCCGGTTTTCATTCGATCATCCTCAACTGGTAGATCTTCTGGTTGGCATCCACGTTCCAGAGGAAGGTGCCGTCATGGGTGATTCCCTGCGGAGAGGGGCCAGGAGGAAGAAATGTCCTGAGAAGCTGCCCGTCAGGATTCAGCTGGTAAATGGAGAATGTCGTGGAGTCTGCTATCCATAGGCTCTCGCCGTCAAAAGCCAATCCGCTGACAAAGGTACCGGGATTGGAAAAAGACCCTGTCACCTCTGCTGTAATAGGATCGACGCGGATGATGGAGTTGGTCTGTGTGTCTGCCAGCCACAATCCCTCCAGTCCGTAAGTGATGGCGGTGAACGATCCTCTCTGCAGGTTGAGCCGTTTCAGGATGTCCCCATTGATGACGTTGATCTTGTAGACATCCACATAGGACTCGCTGCACACCCAGAGGTTCTCCCCGTCATAGGCCACGCCGGTTGTGACCGGGAGAGGGGAGGAGAGGCTGTAGACCTGCGCCCCGTTCAACCTGTTCAGGCTGTAAAGGGTGTTGCTGTATATATCCACATTCCAGAGAGTGTTTCCGTCCCAAGCCAGTCCCTGGGGGTAGAAAGCCGGAGTCAAAATGGTGTTCACCACTTCAAACACCACCTCAGTCGCCTGAGGGTCAAACGGGTTGTCGAAAAGCCGGTCCTGACACGTGGGGCACACGAACAGGCTAAAAAGAGTAGCTAATAGTAAGAGCCAGGCTTTGTTTTTCACGTTTTTCGATGGTGATCTTAAGATCATTATCCTTGTTGTCTTTTTTCTTGTTGATAAGAAAGATATCCATCAGGTTCACTGCCCAGATCCCTGCGGCCAGGAGTATGTGCTGGTTGCGCGTTGTGTCGTGATTCTCGGTGAGCTGTCTGAACCTGACGGTATCATCTACATTCTCGGCAGTCTTATATTTGTCGTAATAATAATTGCCTTTGTGGTTGTAACGGAATATCTCATAAACGCAGAAGATCTCTGCGGAAAGAAAGAGAAAGCCTTTTGCGTATTTTTTTTCGGCTAACTGGCCCCAACCAGGAATGAGGAGTGATTTCTGAAGGGAGGGAAGCTTCTGTTTTTCTGCTGTTTTGATTTGAGGTGATTCCTCCGCCAGGCAGGGGAGGGAGAGGAAGAGAAGTATGAGATAAAAAACAATAATTATATAGTTTTTCATTCTTTCACAATGGACGGAATGCGCTTTAAAGACTGCCAACAGTATATCCAATGGGATGCGATTTTTTCAAGATAGAGGATAGAAAAAATAAGAAGCCTTGATTTTAATTGATTTATGAAAAGAAAAAAAATCGTTTCTCGTTCCGTAGGATTACAAGATGATAAAAGTGCAGAAATCTATATAGAGTTTAAAACGAGTTTGAAGCAAGTTTTACCGAAAGTGGATAAACAAAAAATCAGACAAAAACGAAACGAACTGGTTTCTCAAGGATTAGAGGAAAGATCCTTCCTTTTCAGGAAGGGTCTTTCCTCTTTATGTCTTTTTGTTCTGAGATTAAACGCTGAAGCAGATCCTTTATTCTTTTTTGGGTAATTTGACTCCAGAAATATGTGTCGGAACCATGCCTGCTGGAACGTTTTCAAGAGGTTGGGCGAATTCCACCTGGCCCGGTGCTGCCGTCGGAGCCGGGGCTGCGACTCCGGATACTTGGGCATTATCGAATTGCATTGTTTGGCCCCCATCAGTATGGGCCATCAGGCCTATTTCCCATTGGGCAGGCATTGATCCGAGATTTGTATTCCATACCAAAACGTTGTCTACATAGAACTTGACATTGGACCCGTTGATCTCGACTTTGACCGTGTGCCATGTAGAGGCATTAATTCCAGTATTTGTCCAGAACCTGAGCCAGACCCAGCTTCCAGCATAGTTACCCTCATAGAAAACTTCATAATAAACTTTACCACCTGCTTGGGCAATCTGAAAGACGTATCCTGTTCTAAGATTTCCGGTCCCGCCGAATTTTATCCCGCGGGCTTTGCCATCACTTCCTGATGCGAAATCAACATCAGCCTGGTAGGTGGTTCCTGAGAACTTCCCGGTTCCACCAATATTGTACTCATTGATCTGCCAGCTCCAGCCACCCGAAACCCTGTAAGTACCGCTTGAAACAGTCCAATTGCCGGGTCCGAATCTTTTGGTCCAGTAAAGGGCGCTTGTAGCGAAAGTCTCGAGAAAATTGCCTGGCACAAGTGTCTTATTTACGTTAGATGTGGCACCTTGAGCTACATTGACATTCTGCGTATAATTCTTATACCGGTCCTTTTCATATCTCACAGCATGATTGCCTACAGGGATATTATTGAGTTTTTTGTTGGTGTTGAAGCCTGTATCCGTCCCATCCAGGAAGATGTCTGCACCAGTGGGATTGGAGTTGCACTGGATGCTTCCGACCGCTGTGATCCAGAACTGGGGGCTCAGGCCGAAAACAGCATTCGTGATAGCTGAGGCGACACGGACCACAAAATTACCCGCATTGGGAACACCGTTCGGTGCTGTCCAAGGGTGAGTACCGTCATTTGGTGTACTGGTGGCGATGGTCTGGACAACCGCCCCAGCACGCAACAGCTCTATCAGCATGTTGGCGATATCCATAGGCCTGACTTCCCCGGGAGAGCGGAGCCTTAGCTGGGGCAGGGCCTGCATGCCCGGATTGCTCTGATCGGGCCGGCTGAGATTTAAATCCGGATTGAGATCTTTGGTCCGGTACTCTTTGCTGCCGAAACTCAATTTACTGTCTGCATCCTTTTGGATGCCATCAGCACCTGCCATCCGGTTCTGAATGGCATGCGAGCGGTTGGCCATGAGCCTGAGAGAGGGAGACACAGGATTCTCGGTGTTTCCCTGAGGCTGGAGCATGACATTGACCTGTCCACTCCCGCCTACGGTCCAGTTGATGTTGTAATTCTGTCCTTTGACCCAGACATCTCCGGCTCCAGGATTGGTGACCGCGATGGTGTGGGCAGTGAGGTTAGCGCTGACCGTTGCGGCCTGTTTTTTCTCGACTGTGACAGTCTGAGAGAAGTTTACATATCCGTCCAGGCGCACGCCGACTTCGTATGATCCGGGTTCGACTTCTTCGATGGTGGCTGGAGTGACCTGGCCCGTGTCAGACCCTCCCAAGAAAATAGCAGCGCCTGCAGGCGTGGAGGAGACATCGATCGTACCGAATTTCTCCCCAAGGAGAAGGAGAACGGCTGCAGCTCCTCCGGCAAGGACAACACCGCCGACGATGAGTAACATCCCTTTGCCTTTTTTCTCTTTTTGGACAGCGGGTTCGGTGTAATAGGTCGGCACATCTTCCACGACCGGTTGTTCGACCGGTTGTTGTTTGGATTCTTTTTTGAGCTCTTTTTGCGCATCTTTGAAGATGGCCCTGTATTCTGCCGGGTAAGCGCTCGAGACCTCGCGGCTAGGATCGTTGCGGAGCATCATCTTGACGTATTCCTTTGCCGTTGCTGTGTCTCCCTCATAGAGAAAGCAGATGGAAAGATAGAAATAGGTGTCGGTCAGGATGGTTGCATCCTGGGTCATGGTCATGACTTTGTTGAACTGCTGGATGGCACCGGAGAAATTCCCCTGGTTGTAGAGATCGATGGCTTCCTGGTAGGTTGTCTGAACGTCCTGCGCGGCAGGAGATGCCGGAGCATAGGTCGTGGAGACTAAAAACAAGCAGAACACAAAGAGAGCGGTCATAGCCAGGTTCTTAGAACGAAAAATCTTAATTGACATAGTTCCCCCTTTCAAAGGTTGGTTTGATATCTATGTTATCCCTCTCATATAGGTGTTTGGAGTGATAAAAAAAATATTCCTTTCCTAAGGAATTGTCAAGAGGAATTTCGGTTTATTTACTGTTATTAACAGAAATTCGGATAAATTGACAAAATGAGTGTGTGCATAATACCATCAGGACGCTTTTAGCTTTCATTTCGATATGATTTAATGTTTGTTTTGAGGGAGATGATATGAATTTCAGTACAGCAGGAAAAACGTTGGTCATATGCCTACTCTTATTTTTTGTTCTGGGTTTTTCGGATCAAAAAGGACCTTTGGACTGGGAAAACCCGGAAATTATCGAACATAACAGGGAGAAACCATATGCGGCGCACAGGCATTTCCCTGATATCGAGTCTGCTCTGAAATTTGATGCGGCCAACTCTCCTGATTATCTCTCCTTGAACGGGTTCTGGAAATTTCACTGGGTCAAAAAGCCGGCGAATAGGCCGCAAGATTTTTATAATCCGGATTTCGATGACAGCACATGGGATGAAATTCCAGTTCCTTCCAACTGGCAGCTGCAGGGATACGGAGTTCCCATCTACACAAATATCCCTTATCCCTTTGGAAAAGCTGATCCGCCCCGTATCCCCCATGACAACAATCCTGTGGGTTCCTACAGATTGAGATTTCAGGCGCCGTCAGAGTGGTTGGGACAGAATGTGTTCCTGCATTTTGCCGGGGTGGAATCAGCTTTTTATGTCTGGGTGAATGGAAAAAAGGTCGGCTACAGCCAGGGAAGCCGCACACCGGCTGAATTCGATATCACTCCTTACTTGGGAGAAGGGGAGAACCTCCTGGCAGTCGAAGTCTATCGGTGGAGCGACGGCTCATACTTAGAAGACCAGGATTTCTGGCATTTGAGCGGGATCTTCCGCGATGTCTATCTCTATGCTACAGAGGATCTTCACCTCCAGGATTTCTGGGTGGTGACGGATCTCGACAAAGATCACAAAGATGCAGTTTTGAAGCTCGAGGTGACGGTTCGGAACCTTTCTGACGAACTGCAGACCGGCCAGGTGGAAGCGGTTCTTCTTGATTCTGAAGGGGAAGCGGCTGCAGAGTTTCTGGCCAAAGAGACCGAAATTTCTTCTTGGGAAGAGACAGTCCTTATTTTTGAGCATATGGTTAAAAGCCCGAAAAAATGGTCGGCCGAGACTCCCTTCCTTTACACGCTTCTTATGACACTCAAAGATCATGATGGGCAGGTTGTTGAAGTTGTCCCGTGGAAAGTGGGATTCCGGGAAGTGGAGATCATAGACGGGCAGCTTCTTGTCAACGGCGTTCCTATTCTCATCAAAGGAGTCAACCGGCATGAGCACGATCCGGACACCGGGCACGTTATAAGCGAGAAGTCCATGATCGAAGATATATTGTTGATGAAACGGTTCAACATCAATGCGGTCCGGACAAGCCATTACCCAAACCATCCGAGATGGTATGAGCTCTGCGACCAGTACGGACTCTATCTTATCGATGAGGCAAATATCGAGTCTCATGGGATCGGCTATCATCCAGACAGGACGCTGGCCAATAAACCGGAATGGAAGAAAGCCCATTTAGACCGGACCATCCGCATGGTGGAGCGGGACAAGAATCATGCTTCTGTTATCATCTGGTCTCTGGGAAATGAAGCGGGTGACGGCATCAACACTGAAGCCACGGCTGCCTGGATCCACGGGAGGGATCCTACCCGTCCTGTGCATTATGAGAGGGCCGAGGGACGTCCGCATGTGGATATCATTTCCCCCATGTATGACCGGCCCGAGCGTGTCGAGGAATACGGCAAGAAGGACCTGGACCGTCCCTATATTCTTTGCGAGTATGCTCATGCCATGGGCAACAGCGTGGGCAACCTGTGGGATTACTGGAACCTGATCTACGAATACAAGCACCTGCAGGGAGGCTTCATCTGGGATTGGGTGGACCAGGGACTGCGTAAAAAAATACCTGAGGAATATCTCCCTGACAGACTGACCGGGAGGGACTTTTTCTGGGCCTATGGAGGAGATTTCGGGCCTCCTGAGACTCCAAGTGACGGGAATTTTTGCATGAACGGTCTGGTGTCACCTGACAGGATCCCTCATCCCGGCTTGTATGAAGTCAAAAAAGTCTATCAGTATGTCCAGGTCAAACCCGTCGCCTTTGAAGAAAGAAAGATAGAGATCGTCAACCAATATGATTTTTTAGACTTGGGATTTCTTCAAGGATTCTGGGCGCTGAGAGAGGATGACCGGGTGATCGAAAACGGCCGGATTGACAAACTTGAGGCCGGACCGGGTGAGAGCCAGGGAGTAGAGATCCCTTTTGGAAAACCGGAATTAAAACCGGGTGCAGAATACTGGCTAGAGGTGAGTTTCCGTTTATCCGAAGAGACTCCTTGGGCACCGGCAGGCCACGAAGCCGCCTGGGAGCAGTTCCAAATTCCCTGGGATGTTCCCGAATTTCCATCTGCGCCGCTCTCTTCTCTGCCTGCAATCGATATGGTTCAGAGTGACTCGACGATCACCCTTATCGGACGGGATTTTTCTTTGATCTTCGATAAAATGCTGGGAACAATCACCTCTTGGCGGTTTAAAGGCAGAGAGTTTTTTGAGTCTGGTCCGATGCCGAACTTTTGGCGGGTGCCGGTGGATAACGACCGCGGGAACAGGATGCCGGAGAGGTGTGCCGTCTGGAAGCATGCCGGATGGAAGAGAGAGATCACAGAAGTCAGTCATGAACAGATCGCGTCCCAGGCGATACGTATATCCACCAGGAGCTTGCTTTCGGCAAATAGATCGCTCTATGAATCTGACTTCACGGTTCTCGGGAACGGGGATATCATTATCGAAAACAGGTTTCTACCGGAAGGAGAACTTCCAGAACTCCCTCGTTTCGGTATGCAGATGTTCATTCCTGAGGGATTTGATACTTTAAACTGGTATGGGAGAGGCCCCCACGAGACGCATTGGGACAGAAAGACAGGGGCCAGGATCGGAATTTTTCAGGGAACGGTAGATGAGCAGTTCGTGGATTATTCCCGTCCTCAGGAAAACGGGAACAAGACCGATGTCCGCTGGGCCGTATTGAAAAACAAGGATGGATTCGGTTTGATGGTTGTGGGCCAGCCCCTTTTGAGTGTCAGCGCCCGCCACTACACCGATGATGATATGGAGATGGCCGAACACAGCTATGAGATGACGAGGCTCCCTTATATCATCTTTAACTGCGATTATAAGCAGATGGGAGTCGGCGGTGACAACAGCTGGGGTGCCAGGCCGCACGACTGGTGCACGCTCAAATCCCAGCCCTATTCCTACCGGTTCATCCTGAAGCCGGTCGATGCATCGGTTAAGGACTTAAAAGCGTTGAGCAAGATGACTGTCAACATGGAGGAATAAAGGCGGGATGGACCTTGCGGCTATAGACTGGGGATTGATCGGCTTCTATTTCCTGATCGCTCTGGGGATCGGGCTGTATTTTTCCAGGAGAGCCGGGAAGAACATCGAGAATTTTTTCATCTCCGGCCGGTCTCTTCCCTGGTGGATCGCAGGGACGTCTATGGTGGCCACTACCTTCGGCGCGGATACGCCGCTGGCTGTGACCGAGATCGTTGCCACCAATGGAATCGCAGGGAACTGGCTCTGGTGGAATTTCATCTTCGGGGCCATGATGACGGTCTTTCTTTTTTCTAAATTGTGGCGCCGGTCCGAGTTGCTGACTGATATCGAGCTGACCGAAGTCCGGTATCATGGAAGGCCGGCAGCCATACTGAGGGGATTCCGGGCCCTCTATCTCGGCTTGCCCATCAACTGCATGATCATGGCCTGGGGCATTATTGCCATGAGTACTATCTTGAGCGTGGCCTTTTCGTTTCCGAAGATCCAGGCCATTATCATCTCGCTGGTCATTGCTGTCGTCTATTCCGTTCTTTCCGGATTCTGGGGTGTGGTGATCACGGACATGCTTCAGTTTGTGGTGGCCATGGTTGGCTCGATCGCGCTGGCGGTGATCTCGGTCCGTCACGTGGGCGGGATCTCTGCCTTGAAATCAAAAGTGGAGGCCCTCCATCCAGATGCACTGCAGTTCTTTCCGGACCTGAGCTCGGCCACTCTGCCCTTTCTTGTTTTCTTCGTCTATGTGGCTATGCAGTGGTGGTCGACCTGGTATCCCGGTTCCGAGCCTGGAGGCGGAGGATATGTGGCACAAAGGATCCTGGCGACAAAGGACGAGCGGCATTCCGTGTTTGCTACTCTCTGGTATAACATCGCCCATTATGCGCTCCGCTCCTGGCCCTGGATCCTGGTCGCCCTAGCATCGCTGGTTGTTTTTCCGGGTTTGGCGGATCCAAAGATGGGTTATCCCAAGATGATGATGACTTTTCTTCCAGCGGGCCTGAAGGGATTGATGCTGGCAGCGTTTTTCGGAGCATTTATGTCCACCCAGGACACACATATGAACTGGGGGGCATCCTATATCATCAATGATTTCTATAAGAGATTCTTGAAGAAAAAGGCTTCACAGGCCCATTATGTGCTGGTTTCACGGATCATGATTGTGGTCATCGTGATTTTTGCAGGTTTCACTGCCTATTGGGTGGAGAGCATCAAGGGTGCATGGGAGCTTCTTTTGTCCATTGGAGCCGGGACCGGGCTGGTCTATATCCTCCGCTGGTACTGGTGGAGGATAAACGCCTGGAGCGAGATCTCCGCCATGATCTGCTCTTTTATAACGGCTATGGTCCTGATGAAGACACCTCTCGGCGCAGAAGGAGACCTGAATTGGGCCTACAGGATGATGCTGACGGTCGGGATCACGACGGTTGTCTGGGTTTCGGTCACTCTTCTGACGCGGCCTGTGGACAAAGCACACCTGGCGGAGTTCTGCAGAAAGATCAATCCCTCCGGCTGGTGGAGACCAGTGCGGACAGGAGAATCGCGTATCAAAGCTGCAAATCCCCTGGGATACGACCTGTTCAATTGGGCTTTAGGTACGGTTCTTGTCTTCGGTATTCTTTTCGGAGTCGGGAAGATCATTTTCCTCGAGACTCAGAAGGCTCTTCCGTATATTGGAGCCGCTGTGGCGGCGGCTTCGCTTCTTTACAGGAATATCAAGAGGAGAGGGGTCTAGTGATGCATCCGGCGTTTCTTGAATTCGTTTTTATGTTGTTCTTGGGCTTGTATGGATTGTCGAAGATCGTATTTATAATTATTCTATCCTTTCTGCTTCTAATCTCATTGACCTCTTTTTTAAACTGGTTGAGCTATAAGTATCTAAAAGGCCGGGTGGTGAGGAGCCGGAAATGGGACCTGAATATCTGCTGCGGCGAGACGGATGGGGGAGGAGTGAATGCTGATATCGTGCGTCACGCAGAACTTCCCCGATTCACTTTGATCGAAAACATTTATGGTCTTCCCTTTGAAAATGATAGTTTTAAGAAAGTCCTCTGTTCCCACACCATCGAGCATGTGGAAGATCCGGAACGTTTTCATGATGAGCTTTCCAGAGTGGGAAAACACATAGTCTACCTGCTCCCTCCCTTATGGGATATATCTGCGGCGCTAAATATTCTCGAGCACAGGTGGATCTTCTGGACCATGAAAACAAAGCATGACACATTGCCGCCGTATTCAAGACTCCCTCTGGCAAAGACGATCCAGAAATGGCTCGGCCAACGCATCAAAGGATAGGGGGTCGGACCGCGGCAACTATAATATTATCAACAAAATACCCCTTTTTTTGGGGTGTTTTTAGGCCTTAGAGCTCATTTTAAGGGGGTCAAAATGAGCTCTAAGAAAATATGTATCTCTGTGCAGGTAACCTGTTTCTTAAAGTTGATTTTACCCCTGTGGAAATCTCGTTTAAGGCCTTTTTTTGTGCGAAAAATAAGGTTAACTTATTGATAATAAAAAGATTGCTGAGGTCCGACCCCCTAAAAGAGGAGGAGGCGGATGGCCATGATCGAGATGGCTATGGCCAGGATGATTCGGATGACTTTTTCCCCACCTTTGACTGCAGCATGTGCCCCGAACCATCCGCCGAGGGCATTACCGGCAGCCAGGATGAGGCCGAATTTCCAGTTCACGTTTCCTGTCAGGGAGAATACGAGGAGAGCGGGAAAGGTGTAGATGAGAACGATGAAGACCTTGTGCATGTTGACGCGGACAAGATGGGATTCAAGAAGGTGATAAAGAGCGGCCATGATTAAAAAACCTACTCCGATCTGAAGAAATCCCCCGTAAAATCCGATTCCGAACAGAACCGGATATATCAACCAGTTTGTCTTTTTCCCAGGATCTTGGGATGTATTCTTAAATGTCCTTGAAAAAAACATCGAGATGACAATGAGAATGAGGACAACGGCCAGGATACGCTGGAAGAGAAGGCTGCTGATCTTTGTGGCGATAACCGCTCCGGCCACAGCGCCGGGAAGGGTGAAAACCGCCAGCTTGCTGCTCAGTTTGAAATCATGAACGTCTTTTTTGCGGAACGAAGCGATAGCGAAAATATTCTGGATGAAGATAGCTACCCGATTTGTCCCGTTAGCCAGGGAGCCTTCGAGACCGAGAAAAATGAGGGTGGGGAGGGTCAGGCTTGAGCCTCCGCCTGCGTTGACATTGATGAAACCCGCTACAGCTCCTACAAGAAACAAAAGAGCGAGATTCAAATACTCCATAATAGGCGGTTCTCTTTATAGGTCAGTAGGTGTTCTCAGCTCCATCCCAGCAGTAAGTGCAAAGTTTATTTTTGGGCAATCCGATGGCTTTCACCAGGTCTTCCAGTCTTTGGTATTTCAGGGTTGTCAGCTTTAAGCGTTTTCGAATCTGCTCAATCATGGATGCATACTCTTTTGTTGAGGGATCTGAGTACATAGACAGATTTTTGACTTTTTGTCCTTCCAGTTCATCTATGGCCTTTCTTCCGGCAAGATCGAGTTCCGACTTGGACCGCGAAAAGTTCAAGAATTTGCAGCCATAAATCAAAGGCGGGCAAGCAGGCCGCATATGCACTTCCCTTGCCCCGGCTTCATACAACCTTTGAATCGTGTCTTGGAGCTGGGTCCCCCGCACGATGGAATCTTCGCAGAAAAGGAGCCGTTTCCCTTTGATAAGCTCTTCGATCGGTATAAGTTTCATCTTGGCCACAAGATCGCGAATATCCTGATTCTGCGGCATGAAGCTTCTGGGCCATGTCGGGGTGTATTTGACAAAAGGTCTTGTGAAAGGAACCCCTGATTCACCTGAGTATCCCAATCCGTGTCCTGTTCCGGAGTCCGGAATACCGGCCACAGAATCGATTTTGGTATCGTCTCTCTGGGCGAGATATGATCCGCATCTATACCTGACCTGCTCAACGTTTATCCCTTCATAACTGGAAGCAGGGTAGCCGTAATAAACCCAAAGAAAGGCGCAGATCTGGAGGATTTCACCCGGAGGCCTGAGTTGTTGGATCCCAGATTCAGACAAAAAAACGATCTCCCCAGGGCCAAGATATTTTTTTATCTCGTATTCGAGGTTGGGCAGGGCGCAGGTTTCCGATGTCACGGCCATGCCTTTGTTGTTTTGACCAACGATAAGAGGTGTTCTGCCGTATCTGTCCCGGGCAGCGAAAATACCTTTTTCTGTGAGGATGAGGAGAGAACACGAGCCCTCGATAGATTCCTGTGCTTTCTGGATGCCTTCCGCAAAGGAACTTTTTTGATTGATGAGGATCGCTGCCATTTCGGTCGGATTGAGTTCCCCGCCCCCCATCTCAGAAAAGTGGATCTTGTTGGTTTTGAACACATTTTGAGCCAGTTTCTCGTTGTTCTGAATGACACCCACAGTCACGATCGCATAACGTCCTAGATGAGATTGGATGATCAATGGTTGATCTTCGAAGTCGCTGATAACCCCGATTCCCTTGTTTCCTGACATTTTTGCAATGTCTTCCTCAAATTTCGATCGGAATTGCGCATTCTCGATGTTGTGTATGTAACGCTGGTATCCCGAGTTATTAACAGCGGCCAATCCCCCTCTTTTTGTTCCGAGATGGGAATGATAGTCAGTGCCGAAAAAGAGGTCGCTGGTACAGTCGTCATGAGAAACAACGCCGAAAACTCCTCCCATTTTTTACTCTCCTGGATGTTTGACGTTTTGTTTGGATAGGGTGTGAAAAAATCTGGCGGATGCCATAGCTTTGTGTTTCATGAAACAGGTTGTAATATGACAAAAAAAGGGATGTGATGCAAGGAAAAACAGAAGACAAGATTTATCTTTTTCACATTTCGTCCGAGAAGGCGTATAATAAACAACAAAACAAGGATATCCAGATGAAACGGATCGAGATTTTTCTCATATTTGCCGTCCTTAGCTTTGTCTTTCTCAGTTCCTGTGTCGTGACTCTTGTGGATATGCGTGAAGATTCCGCTTATCTCCCTGCGGGAAATTTCCATGAAACCTATCCATTCACTGAAGGAGGAGTCATCTCTATTTCCAATAGAAGAGGGGATATCGAGATAACAGGATGGGAAAAATCTGGGGTGGATGTGTATGCAGAAAAAATGTTCCTTGTTCCGAAGACAGCCATGGTGCAGGTTTTTAGAAAAGGCCTTATTCCAGATATAGATATCGACAGGTTTGAGGATTACATCGGTATTAAGACAGAGAGCGATCCGGAGCAGAAAACTACGGGAATGGTCTCTTACTCTCTGAAGGTTCCTTATGCTATCAATCTCGACAGGATTCGTGTTGAAGAAGGCGATGTGATTGTATCCAGTGTATATGGGAAGACATATATTGAACTCGAAAAGGGCAACGTCACGGTGGAGAATTATTCCGGCACGCTCACCGTTAATGTCCAGGACGGATTGGTTGATATCGGGCTGGTGGATGTCCGTAACGAAGACAGTATCGCTGTCAGCGTGGACAGAGGAGAGATCATGCTGCATCTGGAAGAAGGAGCTCAGGTCGATATTGAAGCATCTGTTCTTACCGGCACGATCATGAACGAATTCGAGGCCGATACACCAAGTGCTGAAAACAAGGTATCTTTTCAGCTTGGACAGGGAGGAGCAGTGCTGTCGCTCACTGTATCAACTGGGGACATAACTATCAAGAAAGGATCTTTATGATGAGTCTTAAACCAGGGGGAAAAAATGGAAGAGAATAAGAAGGTTGTAATTTTAGGCGTGATATTTATTTGCCTGGTCATTCTGGCATTTGTGATTTATTTTGTTTTTATCAAAGACAAAGGAGCGGAAGGATCCCCTGATATCAGTTCTCAGGTTGATGTGACCGAATCGGCCGAAAAAATGGAAGAGGACCTAGGAGACGTGGAAATGATCTCTGTTCCTCTTGATAAGAGCGACGAGGTCGTCCGCGATCTTATTAATGATCTTTCAATCAATCCTGTGTTCAAGGAATGGATCAGTTCTCCGGACATTATGAGAAAACTTACGGCTGCTATTGTCAATATCGCCAATGGAGAGAGCCCGCGCATCCATATCGACTTTTTCGATCCGGAAGAAAAATTTGATGTTGTGTATAAAAGCGGATTTGCTTATATCAATCCAGATTCATATCGGAGATATGACCTGGCTGCTGATGTATTTGTCTCTTTAGATACGCAAGAATGCATCCAACTCTTTAACCGGCTTCGTCCGATTTTTCAAGAAGCCCTTGCTGAACTGGGATACCCGGACAACGATTTCAAAGATATCCTTTTCCAGGCCATCATTGAGCTGCTCGAGGTTCCGATCATTCAAGAGGATATCGAGGTAAGGAAAAAAATCATCACTTATGAAATTGTGGACAGTTCTCTCGAAAACTTAACGCCCTCGCAAAAACATCTTTTGAGGATGGGGCCTGAAAATATTGAGATCATCCAAGGTAAATTAGAGGATATTGCTCTGGAATTAGGAATACCCGAAGAACGGCTTCCAGGGTGAACTTTTTTTAAGCGGATCTTTCTTCTCACAGTGAGAGGCTTCCGATTCTTTCCCTGATATCCTGTCTAACACTTTCAGAAGAAAAATATTCCATGAGATCTTTCCACTGATCCTGAAGAAGGCATAATTTTTGAAAAGGATTTTCATCGGATTCTAACGCGGTCTTCGCCAGTTGAATGTTCTTCAAGCATTCAACTGCCCCTTCTGGATAACCTTCCGTGAGGTATTCGGAGGCAAGCATCTGGTTGCTGCGAAATATTCGTTCTTCCAGGTCCGGTTTCAGATATTCTCCAGGATAGGGTTCCAGGTCTTCTGCAGAGACCTTTGTCATCCGAGGCCGGGGTTCCTGTGCATCCAATTTGTTTTTTTCGAATACAAAGCGGACGATGTCTTCCCTGACCCGCCTCCATGTGGGTGAAGATTTAGGAGGAGGTTCATGTTTGATGGAAAGAGTGTTGTCAAGGTATATCGGATACCCGAACATCCTTGCATTGATGAGAAAGTCGATATCTTCTCCTCTTGGCACAGACGGATCGAATGGGATTTGTGTGAACAGATTTCTATGAAGAATAAGGTTGCCTCCAAAAGCAAAAGGTGTGATTTTGAGTCTTGGTTCCTCATCAATGAATTTGGCAAAAGCCCGGTTCATGCAGTCGATTTTGTTCCAATATGTCATCCAAGGTGTGATCTCCCGGTTCAAGAAGAAGTCATTGTCCGGGTTGATGTAAAATCCGGCAACTCCGAATATGTCATCTCCATTTTTTGTCTTCCCGATATGCTCCAGTGCTTTGTGCATGAAATCCTTATCCTCGAAGATCTCATCATCATCGATCAGGATAGCGGTTTCAGATCCGAGAATATGAGGAATGAACGTGCATAAATTTCGTACATTTGAATACCCGTTGAGCTGCAGGAGCGGGATGTGCTGGGCGTGACCAGTTTCATTCAAATGGGAATGGATCTCATCGAGTTGAGAGTAAGTAAAAAGGATGGGCTGAACAGGAGAAGAAGTGTTTTTGAAAAGAGAGCATAGCTTTGCTTCAACGTCTTGACGGATGTCTTCTGCAGTCGCGACTCCTAGTATGACGAGATGAAATTCCTTGTTTTCAAGAATGGAAAGACTTTGGAGAAGCCGTTTGAGGGTGCCGTCCTCATCTAAAGGCGTAGGATGGTCATAAACACTGTCACTTCTCTTTGCGTCTTCGCCTTTTTTCCGTCCCCAGTAGCTGGGAATGATCATAGTCGGTTTCATGTTTTTTCCTTCATGCCCTCGAGGACCTTTGCTAAAATCTCGACCCCCTTTTTCCAAGCATACTTGTTTTCAATCAGGTCACGAGCATTTTTTCTGATTTTATGATAGAGGGAATCATCCGTAAAGAGGTCATAGATCCCCTGGACAAAATCGTCTGGTTTTTCAGCCAGAATGATGTTCTCTCTGTCTATAGCAGGAATCCCCTCGGCTCCGAGAGGAGTAGAGACAACAGGACAACCAGCAGACATTGCTTCAAGGATCTTTCCGCGGAAGCCTCCTCCCAAACGGACCGGACAGATGAAAACGCGGGCATTATGTAGATAAGGTACGACTTCATCGACCTTTCCGGTGACAATGATGTTCTCATTGCGGGCCATATCCTGGATTTCTTGTGGGGGGGCCTGGCCAACGATCTCAAACCTGATATTCGGTAATTTCGACTTGAGTATGGACCAGAATTCTCGATAAAAAAACATAACGGCATCTGCATTCGGAAAATGAAGATAATTACCGACAAAAACGATGTTTTTTTTCTCGGATTCTGAGATTGGGAAACTAAATTTCTCAACATCGACCCCGTGTGGAACAACGTCAATTTTTAATTCAGGATCAATGGCGGATAATTCTTCTTTTCCCTGAGGAGTCAGTGTCAGGATCTTATCTGCGTTTCTATACATGTCGAATTCATAGGATTTTAATCCTTTGAGATGGAAGAGTTCTTTGAGTTTTTTCCAGCCGATTTTGTGCAATCGGAATTCCTTCAATCTTGCCAGATAGTAGCATTCATGCACAGAGATGATTCTTTTCACATCAGGGAGAAATGGATTTCCATAAAGAAATTGTCCCATAACAGAATACTCGGCGATGACAAAGTCATATTTGTCTTTCTGAACCATCTCGCCTATCGTCCTGGCCATTTCTTCAGAGCCGTGGACTCTGAGAAAATAGGGGGGGACTATTGAGAAGAAAAAATCCCATGCGATCTTTACAAAAGACCGGCGTTTAGGAAGAGGAACGAGTTTCAGATCATGACAGAACGGTTCGACAGTCGGGATGAATTTTTTTGCGTCCTCGTTGATGAATGCTGCCAATGACACGGTGTAGTGTTTGGATAGATATTTAAGCCGGTTATAGATGATGATGGGACCGCCGATGATCTTTGCATGGGGAAATTCTTTGCATGCAAACAAAATCTTCATGGATTCCGGATCCTTTCCTTCCCGTTATTATAAAAGAGGGACGGTAAGATTGACAATGGGGATGGGCCTCATTTTTTTATTTCTTTTGTTTATATGAAGATTTTTTTTGAAAATGAGGATCGTCCTTATTCAAACAAATATTTGATCATGATAAAACCGCCGATGAGAAGGATGAAGAAAGCGACAGCCAGCCAGTTGAAATATTTGTCGATAAAACCTTTGATCTGAGGTCCGAATTTTTTAAATAAGGCGGCGATGATGAAGAACCTGAGGGATCTACTGATTGCAGAAGCCAGGACAAACATTAGGAAATTCAGTTTGAACACTCCGGATGCAATGGTGAAGACTTTGTAGGGAATGGGAGTGAAACCGGCCATGAAGACATACCAGAAGCCGAATTGGTTGTAGTTATTCATCACTTTCAGGAAGAGAGCCTCTGAAAATCCAGGGATATTATTAAAGAAAAAAATGTCCACGCTCGGCCAGACATAGAATCCGATACAGTAGCCGATCATCCCTCCTAATATAGAAGCTAAAGACGTGATGAATGCGAAGCGCCAGGATTTTTTTATCGCTCCTAGACAGAGAGCGATGAGGAGGGGATCAGGAGGAATGGGGAAAAAGGAGCTTTCTGCCAGTGCCAGTAGGAACAACGCCAGGGGACCGTAGGGCGTTTCGGCCCAGTGAAGGACCCAGTCATAAAGTTTTCTAAATATTCTCATTTTTAACGGCCTTAATGATGTGTTGGATCTTGTCCTCTTGTAAACAAGGAAATGCGGTCATGTCCTTGTGCAAAGGGGTGACTGTGATATATCCCCTTTTTATGACCATGACATCGCTTTCACTGTCTCCAATGGCTTTCGGTTGCCCGGTTCCTATCCAGTAATAAATCCTATCTCTCGGATCTTTCTTGACATATATCTCAGGATTGTATCTCTTCTCTCCGAGCTTGACGATCCGAATGCCCTTGAACGGAGGAGGGGGGATGTTTATATTGAGGGTAATTCCCTCAGGGAGTCCTTTTGATAGGATCATTTCAGCAACACGCCGGGTGATCCGGGCTCCGTAAGAGAAATCGAAAGTCTTCGACTTCCCCCGTGCCATGGAGACGGCTATAGAAGGGATCTGAAGAAAAGTGCCCTGGAAAGCTCCGGCGACGGTCCCAGAGTGGGAAATGTCTTGCTGCCCGAGGTTAGGCCCTGCATTAATTCCCGAGATGATAAGGGCCGGTTTTTTAGGAAGCAATTTCTGGAGCGCCATGTAAACACAATCTGCAGGCGTTCCGCTTACCGCATAGACATTTTTCCGGATGGTCTTTACACGAAGAGGGTGATGCAGGGTTAGGGCGAGGGAGGTTGCGCTTTTCTCTTGAGCGGGCGCGACGATGTGGATGTCTGCAAGGGAATCCAGATTCTTTGCCAGTTCTTCGATTCCCTTTGAAAAGAAACCGTCATCGTTGGTCAATAGAACAAGAGGCTTTTTCCTGACTGTTTTTTTTGTGGTCATCGGTCCAACTTTTTTGGTATTAGAGAACGCATTTTAACATTTGAGGAGAAATATTTGAATTTACTTTATTCGTTTAGGATGTAACAGTTTCCGGCCGATCTGGACGATGACCTGGAATTCTGTCTTCCCGTTTTCATCCATGCGTCCCCGCCACTCATTCACTTTATAAAAGGAAACATGCTTTTCCTGATGGGCTTTGAGAACGATATCGTCCGCGCTGGACGAAAAATTTTTGGTCGGGACACCTGTTCTTTCGATGGTTTCAAATGATTTTTTCAAAGGATATTCCTTTACAAATATTTATTTCCGGGGTGGATTCAAAATTGACAACACCTCCCGGATGCTGTTCGTCGGTTTTTTGCAGGTTTGTGCAGTGCAGACATAGGCTGTGGCTTTTTTATTCTGCATCGGCTGGTTCTGAACGAAAGACGAGACTTGATGGATCTCCGGAGAGGCATCATCCGCTGGATTGAAGAGAAGGACTTTGTGTGGCATGAACTCTGCGCGGACAGCTCTCAACATCTTCTGGGTATCTGCATCTTTTAGGATCCCTGAGACCACAACCTCGTGAGAGGGACCTAATGCCAGTTCAAGACCGGACATGAGATGTGTGTAAGACGATGGAGAGACAATAACATTTTTTGATGCTGCCTGAAAAAGAAGATCGGCTGTTTTCTCGAGCTTTGTGTTGCCTGTCATCTGCCCCAATCGGAGCATATTCATGGCTGCCACTGAATTTCCCGATGGTATAGCTCCATCATGAAAATCTTTTGGGCGGATGAATTGTTTTTCTGCTGTATTTGAGGTGAAAAAGAAGCCTCCGTGATCTCCATCCCAGAAATGCTGCAAGAGATTCTCTGTGAATTTCAGGGCAGCTTTCAAATACTTGACCTCAAATGTGGCTTCATACAGTTCGATAAGTCCCCAGGTCATAAAAGCGTAATCCTCGCTAAATCCTGGTATGGATGATATTCCATCCCGGTATGTGTGGAGGAGCTCGTCAGATCCTGTAGTCATGTCCTTCAAAACAAAATCGGCGGCCTTACAGGCGGCAGAAGAGTATTCCCCGGAGTCGAATGCCTGCGCGGCCTTTGCCAAAGCCGCGATCATAAGACCGTTCCAATCTGTGAGGATCTTATCTTCTTTGAAGGGATGGATCCTTTTTTCGCGATGGAGAAACAGTTTGCTGCGTATGGATTTCAATCTTTTTTCCAGGTCTGCAGGATCATCACCGGTCTGTCTTGCTGTCTGTTCGAGTGAGAGTGGCATGTGAAGGATATTCAATCCTCTCCTGGCCTGGGTTGCGTCGTCCGTATAATTGCCATCGGTTACTATATTGAAATATTTTACGGCCAGTTCCGCATCTTTTTTGTTTAATACGTGCTGGATCTCATCCTTTGTCCAGACATAAAATTTTCCCTCTTCTCCTTCGCTGTCTGCATCTTCCGCCGAATAAAAACCTCCCTCCGGAGATGTCATGTCGCGCTCGACATAGGAAAGGATCTCTTCTGCTGTCTTTTTGTAGAACATCTTGCGTGTTGCCTGGTAGGTTTCTATGTAGGAGATACAGAGAAGTGCCTGGTCATAGAGCATTTTTTCGAAATGCGGGACGAGCCAGTGTTGATCTGTTGAGTACCGGTGAAATCCAAGTCCGATGTGGTCGAAAACGCCTCCGTATCGCATAGCTTGAAGGGTTTTTTCGACCATTTTAAGCGCTTGTTTTTCGCCTGTTCTTTTCCAGTATCTCAATAGAAAGAGCAGGTCATGTGCTGCCGGGAATTTCGGTGCTTGGCCGAACCCGCCATATGTTTTATCGTAACGACCGGTAAGCTCCTCAAAGGTATGGCCCAGAACCGGTGTGTCGAGTTTTTTCACAAATGGAGTGAACGATTTTTTTTGGAGGACTGAAATGATCTCTTTCGAAGAAGCGATCAGATGCTCGCGATGGTCATTCCACATGATCTTCAATCTGGGCAGCATATCCAGAAGCCCAAGCTGGTTGAACCTGTTTTGTTTCGGAAAATAAGTTCCGGCGAAAAAAGGAATTTTATCAGGTGTCATAAAGATAGTGAGCGGCCAGCCGCCCCTTCGAGTCATGATCTGACAGGTTTTCATAAAGACAGCATCAAGGTCAGGACGCTCTTCTCTGTCCACCTTGATGCAGACAAAGAGGGTGTTCAGAAGTTCCGCCACCTCTTCATCATCGAAGGACTCTTTCTCCATGACATGGCACCAGTGGCAGGTGGAATACCCGATGGAAAGAAATATGGGTTTGTCCTCTTCCTTCGCTCGGTCAAATGCATCCTCACCCCATGGATACCAATCAACGGGATTATAGGCATGCTGGAGGAGATAGGGGCTTTTTTCCTTGATCAGACGGTTTGGCTTTTTTCGGCCGGAGTCTGTCATGCGGGCATGTCTCTGATCATGATCAAAAGCATTTTAAAGGGCTTGAGTGCTTTCAAGGAGTGCGGTTTGTCGGCCGGCATGATAACCATTTCTTTACTCTTGATAAGGAGAGGATTTCCTGAGATGGTGATTTCTGCCTCGCCCTCCAGGCAGTAAACGATAGCATCAAATGGTGCGGTGTGCTCGCTAAGACCCTGTCCGGCATCGAAAGCGAAAAGAGTGACGGTGCCTGTTTTTTTCTTCAGTATCTCTCTGCTGATAACCGCTCCTTCTTGAATTTTTATAAGATCGGTGATGTTTACTGATGTCCCTTTTAAGTCTTCCATATTTCTTCTCCTATTTATGATGAACTTCTACTATGGGTTAATATTTAGAAATCATCTTTAGATACAGGGTTGTCTCCCTTCACATTCTTCAGGTGTTCAGGATCCCAATTTTTTTCTTTGTTTGTTTATTTTGTATGATGCCTGAATCCAGCTGGGCAATTCTTTTTTGTTATTCAAGATCTTAGATGGAAGTTCCCAGTATGACATGGTGGTCGCTTTATGTTTTCCTTGAGAATACACAAAAGGTTTGCTCCCATGTTTTTCATAATCCACACGATTGGAGTCATCGACTTTAAAATAAAGTTTGTCATCGGAGATGATAGCAAAGATGATTTCATCTTTGTATATTCCATAACCTCCGAACATGGCTCGGTGGCTGATCCCCTTGATTCCGGACAGAATATCGTTAAGAACATGCTGTAAAAAAGCCGGCTGTTTCTTGATCGAATTATTCATTCAGCTTCTCTTTTCCAAACGGAATGGGGCATTGTATCAATAATAGAAATGTTCAGTTATTATTATTCGGTCTAACTCTTTACAGATTTGAATGGTCGGGACGGGCGGATTTGAACCGCCGACCCCACGCACCCCAAGCGTGTGCGCTACCTGGCTGCGCCACGTCCCGAAAAATGATTTTCTATTATAACAGAGATGATGATTAATACAACCAGAAAGCATTCCGTTGATAAGTTCAACCTGGATTCTTTACATGGCGAGGGATTGGATTGGGACAGCACCTGTATGGGAAAAAATGCTGCTCAAAAAAGCAAGGATAACAATCTTTGTTTGGGCAAAGAGAGACAAAAAAGATATGATCCATTTTTCTTAGAGAATGATGCCGATAAATTTTATGAATATTTTGATTTGAAATTGAACTATAATAACTTTCTTTTCGTACTATATATTATATGTCATGAATTCTATCCGGTCTCATAATTTTAGATTCAACATCACACGAATTTTCTTTATTTCCAAGGAGGACTCATGAAAAAACTATCAGGATTGTTTTTATTTTTTGTCTGTTTGTTGTTTATCAGTCAGCCACCGCTTAATTCAGAAGAGGGTCTTCATTCTGTTTGGGCAATCAAGGACTGCCGGGTCGTTTCCATTTCTGGCCCGGTTTTAGAAAAGGGAACTATAATCATACGGGATGGTTTGATCCAGGCGGTCGGTGAAGATGTTCAGATCCCGGTCGATGCAGAAATCTTTGATGGGAGCAATCTCACCGCCTATCCTGGGATGATCGATGCATTAGGGCAATATCTTCTTAAGTTTCCTGAGGAGAAATACGATCCTGGAAAATTTATGTCTGGAGAGTTCACGGAAAAAGACCGAGGGATCACTCCCGAGTTGTGCGCATTCGATCACATCAATTTGACTAGAGCGACTTTGGACAAGAACCATTCCTTCGGGATAACAACCGTTCATTTGCTGCCTCAACGCGGAGTTTTTACGGGACAGGGCTCTGTCTTTTCCTTGAGCAGCTCGAATGAGAGCCAAGCTCTTCTCCTTAAGGATGGGTTTTTAGGCATTGGTTATTCACCGAGTTCATTTATGGTTTATCCGAATTCATTGATGGGAGCCGTGGCTTTGATCAAGCAGGAGCTTTCCGATGCCGTGTATTATGATATGAAACAGCAGCGATGGGAAAAGGAAAAGTCCGGTATCCCGCGTCCTGTTTATAACAAGAAATATGAGATCCTCTCTGATTATGCCACCGGTAAAAAACCTGTTATCTTCTACTGCCGGAACCAGCATGATATTAAGAGGGCCCTTTTTATCGCTTCTGAATTCAGACTCAAATACTTAATTTGTGACTTGAACAATGAGGCCTTCCGCGTAATTCCCGAACTGAAGGATGCACGTGCTAAGGTCATCTGTACCCTGAACTTTAAACCTCCTGCGACCAGCCTGTATGCAAATCGGTCCAGGGAAGAAAAAGAATGGGCTGAGAAAGAACTGTACGTGAAGAATGCTGTCAAACTTGCTGAGGCGGGTATCCCCTTCGCGTTTTCATCTCTCGAGACAGATGATCCTAAGAGCTTTATGGAAGGTATTCAAAAAGTGATCGCCAATGGTCTTCCCCAGGAGAAAGCGCTTGAGGCCTTGACCATCAATGCGGCATCTTTCCTTGGTTTGGATAAAGCGATCGGCAGCATCGAGAAGGGAAAAATCGCGAATCTTGTCCTGGTCGAAGGAGACATCCTTGCAGAAAAGCCTCAGGTCAAGTGCGTGTTTGCCGACGGAAAAAAATATCAGATAAAGGAAAAAAAGGTTGTGGAAGGAGAGAAACCTACGGTCAATATCACAGGAAATTGGGAGATTGACATCGAGGGAGCAGGGTTCAAGTTCACTATCGCCTTCACACAGGAAGAGGGCGCTCTTTCGGGAGTCATGACAACACCATTCGGCGCCTTTGATTTTACAGGAGGATCTGTCACAGGAAACCAGATCTATTTCGAGACTTTGCTATCGGTAGGAGGCCAGGATATGGATCTCTACTTCACAGCTGAGGTTGAAGGCGATACGATGCGCGGTACCGTCATTGTCGGAACAGAGGATTCTGCAGAATTCACGGGGAAACGCATCCCATAAGGAGAGAAACAATGAAAAGAAAAATTGGGATAATTGTATTGATGGTTGGCCTGGTCTTGAGCGGAGCGGTTTATGCCTCTCCTGGGAAAGACCTCCTTCTCAAGAATGGGCAAATTTTACTCATAAAGGATGACAGCGTCATTGAAGGTGACATCCTTATCAAAGATGGGAAAATCGCTAAGGTAGGGAGCGGCATCAAAGCTGCCGCAGAGACAGAGGTCATCGATCTGGACGGGAAATGGGTCATGCCCGGTATCATAGACTCGCACTCCCATATCGCTATCGAGGGGAGTGTGAATGAGATGGGAGACCTCATGACCCCTGAGGTCGACATAAAAGATGTCATCAATCCTGAAGACATCAGTATTTTTTATGCTTTAACAGGAGGAGTGACGAGTATCCATACCATGCATGGGTCTGGAAATCCCATCGGCGGCCGGGGGATCGTCCTCAAGCTAAGATGGGGCAAAACCGCTGAGGAGATGATATTCGAAGGAGCTCCCCTCACAGTAAAATGGGCTCTTGGAGAAAATCCTAAACGCTCGAATTTCTTTTCTCCGGGACCGGCCCGTTATCCTCGAACAAGGATGGGTGTTGAAGCATCCATTCGGTATGAGTTCGAAAAAACCAAAGATTACATGGCGCAATGGGATGGATACAGGGCCAAGGTCAAGAAATGGAAAGGGACAGGGACAAAACCTCTTCCTCCTAGGAAAGACTATCGACTCGAGGTCATGGCGGATATCCTCAAGGGAAAATATTGGGTCCGGTGTCATGCCTATCAGTCTGAAGAAATGGTTTCCATCCTGAAGTTGTGCAAAGAGTATGGTTTGAAACTCGTTTGTTTTGAACACGGACTGGAAGGATACCGGATCACGAATGAATTGGTGGAATATGAAGTGGCGGTTTCTACTTTTGCAGATTTTTGGTCCTATAAATGGGAAGCTTACTACACCATGCCGCACGCCGTAGCCCTTATGGCAAAGAGGGGTGTCCTGGTAGCGATCAACTCGGATGATGGTGAACGCATGAGACACCTCTTCAATGATGCAGCCAAGGCCGTCCGGTTCGGTGGCCTATCCGAGCATGAAGCATTGAAGACATTGACCATCAATCCGGCCATCCTGATGGGAATTGACCAGCAGACCGGAACGATCGAAGCAGGAAAAGATGCAGACCTGGCTGTTTTCAACCGGCATCCTCTTGATTCCACCACTGTTTGCGAGATGACGCTTGTGGACGGAGAAGTTCTTTTTGACCGAACTAAATATTTAGAAGATCGACAAAAAGCAGTGGAAGAAAAAAAGAAAAAAGAAGAAGAGAAAAAGGAAGATAAGGAGTAATTGGGAGGTCAGACAATGAAAAAATATCTTATAATAATAGTCATCATTGCCATTTCAATCCTCATATTTGCAGAGGATGACAATCCTGTTTATCTGATAAAGAACGGAAAGATCATGCCCATTATCGGGGATGTGATCGAGGGCGGCGATGTGCTCATTAAAGATGGAAAGATCTTAGAAGTGGGCAAGGGCATTATTGCGCCGAGTGAAGCTATAATTATCGATGCGTCAGGGATGTTTGTCTATCCTGGTTTCATCGATGGCTACAGTCACTTCGGTTTGATGGAGATCGGCGCTATAGCCAGCACGGTTGATTTCAGGGAAATGGGGAAAGAAAATCCTGAGGTCAAGGTCGCTTGGGCCATCAATCCCCATTCTGTCCATTTCGGGACAAGCAGAATCACCGGGACGACGACTGCTCTTGTCGCTCCAGAAGGAGGGACATTCCCTGGCTTGTCAGCGATCATCAAGATGGATGGATGGACTTTTCCTGAAATGATGGTGAAAGAAGTCGCGACCTCTTTTATTAATTTCCCGATGTCGCCTCCTCAGACACGAGGAGCGAGGCTCGGATCACAACAGACTTCAAAAGTAGATGTGACAGCTAAGCTCGTTGAAAAGATAAAAGAATATCTTGAGGAAGCAAGGCGTTACCTTACCTT
>Ga0255055_10000459_pt1 | contig 31755 bp, 25 predicted proteins | sample JV7_2_27_MG_FD_188633 | JGI IMG/M metagenome (GOLD analysis project Ga0255055, IMG submission 188633) | Seawater microbial communities from Jervis Inlet, British Columbia, Canada - JV7_2_27 | ecosystem: Environmental > Aquatic > Marine > Inlet | place: Canada: British Columbia | collected...
TGAACAATTTGTAACTGCTTCGATAGAGGATCTCATCTCACAGCCTGATCCACATTTGGAAGCGGTAATGCGCAGGGTTTTATCAAAAAATCAGGAACTTTATGAACGACTGGCCTGATGCGCTATCTTTCCATTTCGGAAGTTCTTGAACTCCATGATCGGATTATTTCTTCATCAGGGGGCTCTCATGGCATTCGCGATTTAAACGCCCTGGAATCTGCAGTTAACCAACCTCGTCATACCTTCGATCAAAAAGACCTTTGCCCTGATATCGTTACGAAAGCTAATGAATGAACTGATAGACGAATTTAAAGAGATCATCGGCGATCAGCAATATTTATCATTTATTGCTCTCTTAAAAAATATTGGCCCTGAGGCACGTACACATAGAATAAGTGTGGTGATCGCATCTCTATTGCGATTTGCGGTCAACCTATTACCACCAGATTGCGAAGACGGCTCTCTTGCTCAAGCCTTGCTAACGCTTGATGAACAGCCATATCTCGTTCATGAACAATCTGATGAGTATGAAACGGTTTTCGCGTTGATAGATGGCTTATGCAATGAAGCCGGGATGATGAACGAACGCGAGTCTGCACGAGGTGAGGGTTACAGTATAGCAGAAAATACAATTCAAGAGTATGCATCATGGTACAACATGCCTTGGGAGGACTACTGAACCGAACAAACCGCTGCACCTGACCGGATGAAGCTTGCGGGTTACCGATTAGGGCCGAACATGATCGGCTTGCACCTGGCCGGCAGGTAAGCTCAATCGTTAGGCGAATAGGAGTATCAAATGCAAGAAGCCATTAAACACCAAAATCTTAGCAATGAGTTCTATACCCCCGAAAAGTGTTACATTACTGAATTGTCCAACACGCCTGACGACCCAGATGCATCAATCGCTCGGGCCAGAGTGAAGCCTGGAGTAACAACTCATTGGCATTGGCTTAAAGGAACCGTCGAGCGCTACTACATCGTCAATGGCAGGGGTCGTGTAGAGGTTGGGGAACTACCACCACAGGAAGTAAGCGCTGGTGACATCGTGCTCATCCCGCCGAAGTGTCGTCAACGCATCACCAACATCGGCTCGCAGAATTTGGTCTTCCTGGCTATTTGCACACCTCGGTTTTCGGATGATGTTTATGAAGATATTGAGGACAATCCAACTTAGAATGAATCGCCGGCCTAACAATCGGCTGAAGCGAATACATTTGAATGAAAGGAAAGGAGAAAATTTTTATGGGACTCACTGATATTTACCAGAAAGGAGAACGGCTTATCAGGGAAAAAGAGTTCGGTTGGTTGCTGGATGCGGTTGAAACCGGCTTTATTGTAAAGCATAACCGTCGCATCCTTGATCGATATACCTTCCGTCCCCAATACATCGATGGTGTGGCATCCAAAACCGCCTGCCGGATCCTCGGCGTCGAGCTGGCAACCCCTGTGATTATGTCCGCCATGACCATGCCGATTACGGCCATAACGGATAACGGCTTGATGGATGTGGCCGAGGGTCTAAAAGATGCCGGCAGTCTTATGTGGACCGGCACGCCAATCCCAAAGAATTTAAAAGAACTTACGGCTATCGGTGTTCCGGTCGTCACCAATGCCAAGCCTTTAAAGGATCGGGACAAGATGTTCCAATGCCTGGAAGACATTCAGAAAGCCGGTGTTACATGGGTCGGTATTGAAACGGACGCCGGGCAAGGAACCAAAATCCACGACAGGCAGGTAGCCTCGGACTGTGCACCACTTTCTCTGAAAGAATTAAAAGACATCCGTAAAAAAGTTTCCTGCCCCTTGATCTGCAAAGGCGTGTTAAGCCGGCGGGATGCAGAAAAATGTGTTGAAGCCGGCGCCGACGGTTTGGTGGTTTCCAACCACGGCGCACACACCCTGGACTATTTGCCCCACGCGCTGCAGGTATTGGAGGAAATTGTTGATGCCGTCGGAGGTAAAACGATCCTGATTGCCGACGGAGGTTTCCGACGCGGCAGCGATGTGATTAAGGGACTGGCTTTTGGAGCTTCACTGGTGGGCCTTGGCCGTCCGATATTATACGGTCTTGCCGCCGAAGGTCGGGAAGGCGTCCGTGACCTCATCGATCAAATTACGGAAGAAATGAAACGTATCATGAGCTTGATCGGTGCAGAAGAACCCGCAAAACTGACAAGAGACATGCTTGTTGAAGACCCCTGATCGTATATTTCTTAAGCAATCACTGTAAAATTATGAAACCGGTATACATGAACGATTGTCGCCTTAGAAAAAAATGGGCCCGGCAGGCGATCCTGTGGTCGATTCTTTTTGTGTTTATTTCATCCTGCTCGGAAAAAGATGATGCCCAGGTCATCCGCGGATTGATTAAAAAAGGTGCCGAACTGGCCGAAGACCATGATGTCAGCGGAATTATGGAACTGACCACCGAAGACGTTGTGGCGCTTCCGGGCCAGTATAATCGTCTGGAGATCAAGCGCATCATCTGGTCGGCATTTATGCACTACGGCAAACTTAAGGTCTTGTATCCGAAGCCTTCCGTTGATCTTTCAACCAAAGACAGCCGCGCATCTTGCATGATCTATTTGCTGATTGTCAAAAAGGATCGCGCTTTTCCCGATGTAAAAGACCTCTACGATGATCCCAGGCACTGGCTTGAAACGGTGGGCGAAAATGCGGATTTATACCAGATTAAACTTCAGATGTTGAAAAAAGATGGCACGTGGCTGGTTAAGCAGGCGCATTTAGAGGGTTTTAAAGGTCTGGGATTCAGCGAATAAAGCAGGAGCACACGGTTCAGTTACTGCATTCTTGACGAACCGATTCATTTCCTGGTAAAACCGAACCTTGATATTTCCACAGTCATCCCCAATTTAATGTTGTAGAAAGGGGTGGTGAGACTGAATACTGCCACATACAGAAACAAACGCCCGGCACAACGTTTTGTATCCCATTTCCTGCTGGTTCTCCTGATTATGCAGGCAGCACCTTTGTTAACCTCCAATTTAGCTGCCGAATCCGCCGGCCCCAAGCCCGCAAGACAGCAATTCAAGGCCGCTATTCCCAAAAAAGATCCCGGCGGACCTGGCCCCAGGGAAGAATTGGCGAAAGGAAAGTTTCTGGTGGCCAGTCGCCGTCTCCAAGATCCAAATTTTAAGGAAACCGTTGTGCTTCTGATCGAATACGGGCTGAACGGCGCCATGGGTCTGGTGATCAATCGCCCTTCGGTTGTAACACTTGCGACGGTATTTCCGGACATCAAGGAGCTAAAGCAGCGCAAAGATAACATTTACGTCGGCGGGCCGGTGGCCGCAAACCAGATGCTGCTGCTCATCCGATCAACCCAAACACCCGAACAATCGACTCCGGTCACCGACGATGTCTACATCAGCTCCAGCTGGAATGTGCTTGAGCGCCTGATGAAAAAAAAGGCAACCAAAGACGAGCGCTTTCGGCTGTTTGCCGGCTATGCCGGCTGGGCGCCCAATCAGCTCGATTTTGAAAGGACCCGGGGAGACTGGCATGTTTTAAAAGCCGACGCCGAAACGGTTTTTGCCCAAAAACCCCTGGAAATCTGGCAGGAGCTGATTCACCGCGTTTCGGCAAAGTGGGTACGTGCCGAAAATCTCCTTAAAAATCTAAATTGAAAAAAGGAACGCACGGGAATGAAACTTTTAATTATCGGCGCTACGCGCGGAATCGGCCGTAACCTCGTTGAGCAGGCCCTTGATCAGGAACATGAGGTTACTGCATTGGTTCGAAATCCCCGGCGTCTGAGCATCAGCCATGAGGAATTAACCGTTATTGCCGGCGATATCCTCGATCCGGAGGCCGTCAAACAGGCTGTGGAGGGTCGGGATGCCGTGTGCGTCACCATCGGTATTAATCCGACACGCAAACCCGTTACCGTATTTTCAGAAGGCGCCAAAAACGTTATCGAGGCCATGACGCATTCAGCCGCAAATCTGCTGATCTGTGTTACCGGTATCGGTGCCGGCGACAGTAAAAACCACGGCGGATTTTTTTATGACAAAATCTTTAAACCGCTTTTGCTGAAAACCATATATGAGGATAAAGACCGCCAGGAGGCGCTGGTGCGCAATTCGAATCTTGAGTGGGTCATTGTTCGCCCGGGATTTCTCACCAACAAGCCGCTTACCGGAACCTATCGGGCACTTACCGAGCTTCAGGGTGTCACTGCTGGAAAAATATCACGCGCCGATGTGGCCCATTTTATTTTAAGCGAAATCAAAGAGAAGGCGTATCTATTCAAAACACCCCTTTTGACTTATTAAAGGAGAGAAAAGCCATGGATCTAAGCGGTCATTTGGCATTGATAACCGGAGCGGGACAGGGCATCGGCCGGGCCTGTGCGGATGTGTTCGCTTTAAAAGGCGCAGATTTAATTTTATTTGATAAAAATCTCGAGACACTTTCCGAGACGGCCGCCCGAATTACCCGCTTAGGAAGACAGGTGGTCACCCGGGCGCTGGATCTAACCGACGCTGAAGCGCTTCAACAAGCCGTCAAAGAGGTAAAGCGCAAAGGTCGCATCGACATTCTGGTCAACAATGCCGGGTTTGACAGACCCGGCACCATTGCCAAAATTAACGCCAACGATTTTTTGGATGTGCTCGGCATTCATCTGGTGGTCCCGTTTGTGCTGATTCAGCTGCTGCTGCCGGATATGCGCAAGGCCGGCTGGGGACGAATTATCAACGTCTCCTCCATTTATGCGCTGATCGGCGCTAAAGCGGAAGTGGCCTATTCGACCGCAAAGGCCGGGGTGATCGGCCTGACCAAAGCGGTGGCCAAAGAAGCCGGCTCAGACGGCGTCACCGTCAATGCGGTACTTCCGGGCCTGACCCGCACGCCGACCATCGAAACCTTTATGGCCGACAAATACAAGCAGCCGATCATCGATAATACCACTTTAGGCCGCATCGGCGAAGCAGAGGAAATTGCCAGCGTAATTGCTTTTTTAGCTTCTGATGAAGCATCCTATATCACCGCAGCTCCGATACCGGTGTCCGGGGGGTGGGGAGGTTAAAAGAAAGCCGTTAACGATGAAAGTTATTTCATTAATCATACTTATGAGTCTGGTGATTTGGGGATGTGCATCACAGCCGGTGGCAACGGTTGAAAGCGGACAGCCTGCAGCTTATGATACGAAAGTCCTGGTTGTTACCCAGAATAGCAAATTTAAGCAGGCGGTGGTTTCCGAAATCTATGATGAACTGGATCACAATTCCATTTATTTGAAAATTGTTGATGTCAAAAGCCTCAAAAACCAATCCGGCGCAGAATTTTCTGCCGTTGTGATCATCAATAAGTGTATGGCCGGCCGGCCGGACCCCAGGGTGGAAAGCTTTATTGATCGCGAACCCCAAAAAAACAAAATAATTGTGTTGACCACCGGCATCCGCGGCAGCTGGAAACCCGATGTGCCGGGTGTGGATGCCATCACCTCGGCCTCGGTCCTGGATAAATCCGATCAAATTGCCCGCTCCATCGTAAACAGAGTCATGGTACGGGTAAATTCAAAATGACATCCCCGTTGGGTTTAATAAAAACATCCCGCCTCTTTCGCATTAGCCTTCTTTTTGCGTTTCTGGTGTGGGGCTGTGCCGCTGACAACGATTACCCTGAAAACATTATTTTGTTGATCGGCGACGGCATGGGCGTGGCCCACATCACCGCCGGGAAAATTGCCCGGGGCAACCTAAACCTGGAACGATTTTCGGTCAGCGGCCTGGTGACCACACATTCTGCCAACCATCTGGTAACCGAATCAGCGGCGGCGGCCACTGCTCTGGCAACCGGTTTTAAAACCAACAACCGTACGGTTTCAATTTCAGCGGATAACAGGCCTTTAAAAACCATCTTTGAATATGCAAAGGAGCGGGGCAAATCCATTGGCGTTGTTACAACATCAGCGGTTACGGATGCCACACCGGCAGCTTTTATGGCCCATGCAGACGACCGCCGCCAGCAGGCCGATATCGCCGAACAAATCGCAAACAGCGGCATTGATGTATTAATCGGCGGGGGCTGGGCGTATTTTGTGCCCGCCACCAATGAAGGAAGCAAACGCAAAGATCATAAAAATCTGCTGACCGTGCTCGAAAACCGCATGCCGCTGATACTCACCTATGATAAATTATCCGCGCACACCGACACCCAAAAACTGGCCGCGCTGCTGTCACCCAGGGGCCTGCCGAAAGCCGCAGATCGTGATTATTCTCTGGCACGGCTGACCCAGACCGCCATTCAGATCCTTTCAAAAAACCGCAACGGATTTGTGCTGATGGTGGAAGGCTCACAGATTGACAGGGCCGCCCATCATCATGATCAGCAACACCTGATTGCGGAATTGATCGATTTTGACGATGCCGTGGGCGTCGCTTTCGACTTCGCCCAAAAAAACGGCCGCACGCTGATTGTGGTGACGGCCGATCATGAAACCGGCGGATTCGCCGTTCACGACGGTTCAATTAAAAACCGGCAGGTGGCCTCAAGCGCTTTTACCACCTCTGGACATACCGCAGCGATGGTACCGCTTTTTGCCCATGGACCTGGAAGCAGTAATTTCAGCGGAATTCAGGACAATGCCCGCATCGGTCAGACCCTCATCACACTGCTGCTGAAAAGGGAGATTGAAAATTAAGGTTCTAGAGTTGTTTAAAGGTTCGATAGTATCTTAAGACCCGGCGGACATATTCCTCGGTCTCCTGATACGGCGGGATGCGCTTATAACGGTCAACCGCGGTGGGCCCGGCATTGTAGGCCGCCAGAGATAAAGCCAGCTTTCCGTTAAAGCGTTTGTAAAGTTTCTGAAAATAGCGCGCGCCGGCCCTGATGTTTTGCAAGGGATCAAACGGGTTTTCAAGATCCAGCATTTTAAAGTTCTCAGGCATGATCTGCATCAGGCCCATGGCGCCTTTTTTTGATATCGCCCGGGGGTCAAAGTCCGATTCGGCTTTAATCATGGCTTTCAACAGGCGAGAGTCGACACCGGTTTGCTCAGAGGCATTCGAAATGAAATGGTCATATTTGTTGGTGGCGGAAAACTTTTTGGAAATGGAGGTTCTTTCTTTGACATAGACTTTGTATTCGTGCTCGTTGGAGGTCGGTGTGTTGGTGAAATGCATCACCCCGTTTGCATCGATATACATATAAATATCGGCATGCACCGATGAAACAGCGGCAATTAGAGTAAAAATAGTGCCTAAAACAACGATATGTAAAATATTAATTCCGCGTCCGCCCATTATACCTCGAAATCAATTCAAATCCCTTTTGCGCTTTCCCCTAAAAGCAAGGGTCCCCTTTGAATGCTCGTTTAGATTGTATAATAAATTTTACAATACTTTTAATGGAAACTCAAGAAAATTATAATAATATCTTATGATTCTAGTATGTTAGGCTATACACCCACAACATCTTGTATGTGTTGAAACGGGTTGGCCCAAGGGGCATGCACATGGTGACCGGTTAACGGCCAGTCAACCTTCCAATAGTAAATATCGACAAAAATTTAAAAAACCTTGAGCTATTTCGGCTCAAGTTGTGTTGCGGGTTACGAGTTGCGTGTCCCTGGTTAAGGAATGCGGGAATGCTTTGGCCAAGGGTTTGCCGGGTTCGTTGGCTGAGCTGATGTTATTGATTGTGAAGCGGCATTGAGAATTGGGTATTGGATAATGGGTTTGTGGTATCGTCCTTCAGTGGGTATGACTGGCACTCTCTCCAACGATAATAAAGGGCGCCCAGAAAAGCGGATGGGCATAGCTGGCCACTATCTTTCCGCTGGCTTGATCTTTTAAGCCCGGTCCGTCGATCAGTGCCAGTGCGGATTTTTGAAGCGCCCGGGCCCGTGAAAGCGATGGCTCCCTCTGTTGATATCGAAACAGTCCGGTGGTCAGCTCGCTGGCCGAAGTCGTCTCCACCGGCCACATGCTCACTAAAAGGGCCCGCGTGCCGGCATAAAAAAACGCTCTGCCAAGACCTGATATGGCCTCGGCGCCCTTGCCTTCTGCAGCCCCGGTGTTGCAGGCCGAAAGCACCACCCAATCGGCATTGAGTTTTAACCGCAATATTTCTCCCATGGTCAGCAGTCCATCCTCATTATCCCCGGTTATAGAAGGAGAAGACAGCGCCAATGCCGGTTGATCCAGACCATTCAAATCACCCGGCACCAGGGCATGGGTGGCAAAGGCAATCACTTTGCGATCGGATAAATCCATGGACTTGACCTGTTGCTCGTTTGCCTGTTGGCCCAAAAAAACATCGCTGACCGGATCGGCCCCCAAGGCGTTTGCAATGTGCTTGATTTCGGCTGAAGTGTCCGGTAGTCGATTTAAATTGTTGATTGTACAAGAAACGATATTATCACTATCAAGAATACCTTCTTTAGAGAGGCGAACGCCGCGAACATGCAAATACCCTTCCCGGCCGGCTGTTGCAACGGCGGCCTTTTCCTTTTGGGCCTCGGCCTGCTGCTGCTCATTGAAAAACGGATCCCCAAAGCCGGCAAAAGGCTTGCGCCCGGGATCGCCTTCGGCAACAGTTCGAAGATTTACAAAGGTAGAAGCCGACGGCAGTCTGGTGATGGAAGCCTTGCGAATGAGCCAGGGGACTTTTTTGTATCTGCTAAATAACACCTTTTGGTCTGCGCCGGGAAGGACAGGGGCGGTCGGCAGAACCGCAAACGGCAGTTGCCCCAGGGGTCCATGAGCCACAATCAGTAGGTCTGTTGCGTCTTTCCAGCCTCTCTCAACCGGCATAAGTAACTGACGGTAAAGGTCATAAGCGTTATGGGTGTCAAATTCGGGAATGTCTCCCAGGGTTTGTGGCTTGGGATCCAATGATTTGCGCAGGTCAGCGACCATCTGCGAAAGTCGTCCCCTCCCAAGGGGTACGGCGGAAAAGGTGGCCTGGCCTTCATGGGGGATTACCCAGACATAGCTTTCATCATCAGCTGTGTATATGGAAATGAAAGCTTCCTCTGGACGCAGGTGCTCTTGCAGCAGAGAAATTGTTCCCGGTTTGGGGTTGGTTAATTCTGCATACTTTGGAAATCGAGTTTTGATTTCGTCAACCAAAACCAACCGGGCCCTTCTCAAGGTATCGATCTTCATCTTCAACGCTTGTATAACTTCCGGTAGTTGTTGATCCTGGGGCACTGTCAGATTGTCCGTCAGGGCGGTTTCTAAGAGCTTTAGTTGTTTTTGGGCGTCTTGCTCCTGGCGCACCAAATCAGCCAGCTCCGGCGAGCTCACAGCAGCCCTGACGGTGCTGGCGCCTATGGCGCCCCGGACAGCGGAACCGCTCAATGCATCGGCAAGTTTAAAAGCCTCTAATGAAGCATCGATGCCGGCAGTTTTTTCTAGATCAGTTCCGTGCACTTTAGCCAGCAAGCCCAGGTTGCTTTCGGCGATGATTTTTCGTCGCAGCTGGCTACCATAAGAAACCTTGGCGCTACTGCCCGGTGCAAGCAAAATAGGAAGGGTTTCGGAAAAATCCTTAAGGGCTTTTTGGTCGTTTTCTTGCAGTGCGTAAACCATGCCCCTAAAGCCGAGCGCTTCTGCGGTCAGGTAGTGTTTGGCGCCTAGCAACTTCCTGTTTTGGGCATAAATCGCTGATATTTGCTTCTCTGCTTCCTCGATTCTACCCGTGCGCACAAGAGACAGCACCAAGGAAGGACTTCTTGCAAAGTGTTTTTCATACAGGAATTGATTTTGCTGCATGCCTGACCTGGCAAGATCAAACTGTCGCATGGCCGCATTAAATTTTTCCCGGGCGGCAAGAACCTCGCCAAGCTGCATTCGGACTCTGGCCATCATATAAGAGTCCGGGGAAACATCTGCTCTTTCCACCGTGCGAAGACCGGCGCGCATGAGTTTTTCGGCACCCAGCAGACGGCCCTGTCTGAGAAAAATCTCCCCCAAATGGCTGATAAGCAATCCGGTAATCTCCGAATCCCTGCCCATGTCCGCGATCGCTTCTTTAATGATTTCACGAACCTCGGCCTCTGCTTCAATCAAACGGTTTTGGTTTTTCAGATTTATGCTCAGATTTGACCTGAAATTGATGTAAGCACTGGGTACTTGCTTTCTAATGGCCGGCGTCAAATTTTGTAGGATCCGTCTATAATATGGCTCGGCTTCTAAAAACTTACCCCGGGCCGTCAAAACATAAGCTTCCATCTGGGCAGGGTAAATATTAAGCCATTTTTGCTGCCACTTCCATCCACTTTGATTTTTTAAGTGATTACAAAGGTCGATCCCCTGTTTTTTATATTTTTCTGCTGAATCAAGGTCGCCCACGCGAGCAAAGACACTTACGAGAAAATTAAAGGTTAAGGGCGACCCGTCAACTTCTTTTCTTTTGGCCTGCTTCAGGCGTTCGATCGCCTGTCTGAAATTCCCGGCAGCATATTCAGCGATGCCGAGGTATCTAAGCAGCTTGGGGCTAAGGCCTCCCGTTCGTGAGTAATAATCCAGAGCCAGACGCAGGTCAGCCAGCGCCTGGACATGGCGGCCGCTTTCCAGGGCGGCGGCGCCTCTGCGGAGATAGTAGTTAGCAAGAATTTCTTCGTCATCTGTCTGCGGCCGGGGTTTACTCAACTCGGCCCTGAACTTCTTGCTGATTTCGGTATCGTACTGGCCGCTCTGCTCCAGTGCGGCCAGGATGTCATCGATTCGGCGCGGCGGCGGGACAAAGGCTTCTTTACTCAGGTCGACAGTAACTTTCCTGGCTTCCTCCACAGACATTTTTCCGCTGCAGGCCGGCAACATAAAAGAAAGCAAAAATAGATAAATAAACAATTTATCTGCAGAAAAATGACGGGTGATTCCACGAGAAAAATCTGAAGCAAGGTTGCTGTTTCTTTTCATAACCGAACCTCTGCCTAGCATTTTTTCGGAATTTTTGTTAAGACTTTAATACATTATTAAATTACAAAGGGTCAAACAATTTGAATAATTCATCTGGATTTGCCGGGCTTTTTAAAACAGCTTTAACTGTTTTTGCTCTTTGGTCTTTTTCGGCTTAAACTGAGGGGATTCGTCTTTTTTGAGGCGGTTTTCAATGTCGGCCACAAAGGGGGAAGGGGATCGGGGCAGGAGTTTTCCGTAAACGCTGCGTTTTTTAGCCCGGGTCAGGTACAATCGCTCCATGGCCCGGGTCATGGCCACATAAAACAGGCGGCGTTCTTCGGCCATATCGGCTGGTTCGGCGCCTTGACGGTTTAAGGGGATCAAATCATTTTCACACCCGGCAATAAACACCACCGCAAATTCCAGGCCCTTGGCCGCATGCATGGTCATCAAAGCCACCTTTTCCGCCAGCGGCAAATAGGCATCGGTATCGGTGTCAAGGGCTGCGCTCGCTAAAAATTCAGCAATGTTGTCTCCGTAATCTTCTGACAGGGTTAACAGATTGGTAAAGGCCTCGCGGGGTCGGGGCTCGGTATTCACAATGGTGCTGAGCTGCGGAATCTGCGACAGATACCGCAGCTGTTCGGCAACCGTCATGCCGCCGGTCTTATTTTTGATACCCGTCAGCTGTTCGCTAAAATCGATGAGTTTTTGCTGCTGGGCGCGGCTTAAGCCCGGAACCGGAAAACGTTTGGCATTGGCCAAACCCTGCTGCTGTGAAAATTTATTGGAATAGCACCAGGATTTAAAATGATCGGCGGCCTTTTTATGGATGCTGACTGAAAACAGTTGCAGGCTGGTGCTCAAATCAACGTCACTGCCGTGGCCTTGCACGACTTGCAGGGCGGAGATCAGTTCCGGCAGCCCCCAGCTTTTAAGGAAATTTTGGCGGCTGGCAATCTGAAAGGGCACGCCGGCCTGATCGAACACCTCGGCAATCATCTTTAACTGCTGATGGGTCCGAACCAGCACGGCAAAATCCGCATAACTGCGGGCGGAAACCAGATTGGCATCATCTACCTGGCCGGTATCGATGGAATGAAAACCGGTACCGCCCACCAGCTGGGCAATGACCCGGGCAATGGCCCAGGCTTCGGCCTTTGCGCTGGCAAGCTCAAGAATGCGAATGGTTTTGACACCCTCCCTATCAGAATAGGTCCGGGCATTTGCAGAGTGCAACCGGTGGTCCTGGATCACCTGAAACGAAGCATCCAGTATGGTTTCCGTCGATCGATAATTGCGGGTCAGTTGAATAACAGCTGTGTCGGGATAATCATCGACGAAGCGGGTAAAGTAGCGCACATCGGATCCCCTGAAGCCGTAAATGGACTGGTCCGGATCACCAATGACGCACAAATTCTTATTTGAAGCGTTGGGGGGCGCCAGTGCCTGGATAATGCGATACTGACCGTGGTTTAGATCCTGATATTCATCGACAAAAATATGTTGAAATTGATCGCGATATTTTTTGCAGGCTGTCTGATCGGTTTCCAGCAGTTGAACCACTTTAAAAATCAAATCTTCATAATCGTTCAATCCCTGGATGGATAGCAGATTCTGGTAGCGATGATACACCTCGGCCAGCATGTGGTCAGCAACCGTGACAGGGTCTGGTTGTGTTAAATCCTCCGGACTCAAAATCTGCTGTTTGGCCGCAATGATCCAGTCTAGCAGTTTTTGCGGTTTTTGAGAAACCGCAATCCCATGATCCTTGGTCTGTTTAAGCGCCTCGCGTATCAAGACTTTACGCTCATTCTCATCAACTATAGATTGGGTTCTCTCCGTTTTGAGATCGTTTAATATTTTAAAGCACAGAGAATGAAACGTGGCCACCAGCGGCAGTTTACAGGCATCGCCTAAAATCGTGCGCAGCCTTTGCTGCATTTCACGGGCGGCTTTACGGGTAAAGGTCACTGCCAGAATATTGCCGGGAGACACCTCTTTTTTGATCATTAAATGGGCGATGCGCATCGTCAGCGTGCGGGTTTTGCCGGTGCCGGGTCCGGCAACGATCAACAGGCGTCCGTCGGGATGCTCCACCGCCCGGCGCTGGCGGTCATTTAGCTGGCTGAAAAGGCTTTCCGGCGTGGCCTTCAGATCTTGGGTCTTCTTTTTTTTTAATTGGCCGGTTCTTGGGCCGGGTAAGGCTTTTTGAGATGCATTCCCGCCTTTTGGGGGAGCGTTGGTTTCAGATTCGAATGGCGGCGATAGGGGGACCTTAAAAAGCGATTGCTGCCCCATAAGCCTTGCGCGCTCATGGTCTTTGAAAATCTTTACCCGACCGTATTGTCCGTCATATCCGGGAATGACGTTGATTTCCCGGCGGCGCATGCGCTCAACGGCTTCCGCCAGCAATGATATGCCGGCCTGCTCGATGGCAGCGCTATCCAGATTTTGTAAAATGTTCAATTCGGAACCCAGTTTGTCCAGAGCGGCCTGGTAGGCCTGTGAGACCTTTTTGGATTTAGGACCCACCTGCAATATCTCAGATAAGATATCCGCCAGCTGGATGATGCTGAAGTACGGGGCGCTTCGGGAAGGTTGGCGGCCTTCTTTGTGGTCGGCTAATTCTTCAACGCGATACAAAACCCCCAGCGTCAGGGGCTTGCCGCATACCGGGCACTGACCGTCATGTTTTAGGGTGGTTGCCGGCCAGAAAGAAATGTCGCAGGCCCGATGTCCGTCGATATGATACTTGCCCTCTTGGGGGTAAAACTCGAAAGTTCCCAGAAATTGATCCGGATTTGCGGTTTTCAAGGCCGATTTTATGGCCGCATAGGAGAGCTCGGTATTGAATAAATTGGCTTCGCGTCCCAGATTTAGCGGTGAATGCGCATCTGAATTGGACACCAGGGTAAACCCATCCAATGACGATACCCGCCAGTTCATGGCCGGATCCGAGGAAAGCCCGGTTTCAACCGCAAAAATATGGGGCGTTAAATCTTCAAAACATTCTTCAATGGAATCAAAACCGGATTTGGAGCCCAGTACTGAAAACCAGGGGGTCCAAATGTGGGCCGGAATCAAAAAAGCATCCCTTGAGGTTTCAAGCAGGGTCTCGAGCAGGTCGCGGGCATCCAGCCCCAGAATCGGTCGGCCGTCGGATTTTATATTGCCGATTTTATCCAGCCGGTTGCTGAATTGTCGTGCCACTTCTAAATCCGGTGCAAAAACAAGATTGTGATTCTTACGGGTTCGGCCGTCTTTTTTGTAGATGTTGCTGATTTCAGTAACCAGCATAAACCGCACCGGCCCGCGGCAGGATTGCGGGACCCGGAGGTCGCATTGCCGAGCCAGTTCCTCTTTTAGTTTAAACAGCCCGGGTTCGGCCGCAACCAGCTTTTCTGTTATTTCCTCAAACCAGGCCGGATAGGTAAAATCGCCGGTTCCCACCACGGTGACGCCTTTCAATTGGGCGGCAATATACAGATTTTCCAGATCCAGGTTTTTGGCCGTGGCTCTTGAATACTTTGAGTGAACATGCAGATCAGCAATAAATTTCATCTTAGGGGACGTTGTTGACTAATTAGACTTGCGTTTTCTCCGATTAAGTAATTTTGCAATTGCAGATGTAGAAACCCCCAGATGGCGTGCGGTTTGGGCTAAGGACAGCCCATTTTCTTCAACAAGTTTTACCGCAATCTGAGTTCTGGCCCTGGAGACCACCTGCCGCCGGCTGCCAGATATTAGCGCTTCAACGCTGATTTTTTCCTTTTGACATATCGTTTGGATTAATTGTTGCGCTCTTTTTATACGATCATTGGCAGAAAACTGATGTTTTCGGACTTCATCTGCTTGCTTTAGTAGTTGTTCAACAAATTCTCCGCTGCCCAAAACCCGCTCATCGAATTTTTCTCTGATCCCCAGACGGCTCCGCGCCTTGATTGCCGACCAACTCCCCTGAGATCGCTTCAGTCCGCCACCAACCAGTTCGGGCCGCCGACCCTGATCGATGCCATTTTTGACAAATTGACGATACCTTCTTTTCGCTTCGCCTTCTGTGGTACCGAACCATTTAAACACGTAATCCCGATCCTGCCAGTTGTTTGGAAATTTGCCCATCAATACCGAATGACCACACCATCGATATTTATCCAAGAGGCTTAGTGTGTCAACCAGCCCGGCACGCAATGGATTCAGGTGGATATATCGAATCAGTTCTTTAAAGTAGGGGTCTTCTTCACAAACAATGGATTTGTATCGATTCTGAAACAGGTGACCATGGCGACGGTGCCGGAGGTTATAAGAGATGGCGTAGCCTGAAAGGAATCTGCGCATATAACCGGGCAAACCAGATGGGCCACTGCGCAAAAGAATATGGGTATGATTGTTTAGCAAGGCCCAGGCATAAATAAGGGTTTGGGTTTCAGCGGCAATTTCCCCCATACGGGAAACAAAATCACTTCGGTCACGATGATCATTAACAATTGGGCGACGCTCGATACCTCTCACAATAACATGGTGTAGGGTACCCGGTGCATCCAGTCTGGCTTGTCGTGGCATTGTTCACCTCAAATATTAATCCCGGTTGCCACACCTACCAAAACAAGTCTAATTAGTCAACAACGTCCCCTAATAATTTCCCTATATACTTATATAAACTTATTTAATATACTATATATAGTAGTTTGAAACCAAAATGTGTTTATCGGGTTAAGAATGAATTTGTTGTCCACCTCAATTTCAATCACACGCTATAAGGTTGAAGGCCGGCTTAAAACGCCGGTTCTGGAAACGGTTGCTGCCGGGCTTAAAAAAAATGCGGTTTCTGAAATAGATGATCAATCTTTGGAAATGGCGGTTGGCTGGACATCATTTGAAAAACCATACCAGCCTGATTTTAGCGGGTCGACCTATACCTATGGGAGCTATCTGGTTTTTGGGTTGCGAATCGACAAAAAAAGAATTCCTTCCAAAATGGTCAAAAAACATTTTATGATCGAATCGGCCCGGCGCCTGGCTGAGAGCGGCAGACAATATCTGTCCCACAACGAAAAACAGACCATTAAAGATCATGTGATTGATCGGTTAAATTTAAAGATTCCGGCAACCCCTAATGTATATGATATTATCTGGAATTATGAGGATTCGGTTTTATGGTTTTTTTCCAATCTCAAGGCGGCCAACGAAGAATTGGAAACACTGTTTTTACGATCGTTCGATTTAACCCTGATTCGGGTGATTCCCTATACCGCTGCCCTTTTGGCTTCCGGTTTGACGAATACTGAAAAAGATATCCTCCTTAAACTTTCTCCGACAAATTTTGCAGGATAAGCGAAACATTAAATGTTAGACGTTGCGGTTGCCTATAACCGGTTTAAATTTTTAGGTGATGAATTTTTAACCTGGCTGTGGTTTGTCATTGAACAGGACCCGGCTTTCTTAAAAAATGCGGATCCGGATTTAACTTCATTTGAAATCGGCAACCGGATTGTTCTTGAAAAAAAACATAAAAAAACGATTGAACGCATCACGATAAAAGGTGAAGAAGCCGGCCTTGAAGAAGCCAGAGTGGCCTTGCAAAACGGTGCCTTGGTTGCGGAACTTAATCTGGTTTACCGATCTGCCCAGCAAAAATGGCAGTTCACCCTGAAGGGTGAAAGCTTAAATCTGAGCGGCTTAAAAACACCGAAAATCGCACCTCCTGAAAGTCCGGATGACGTGGAGGGAAGCGTTTTAGAAAAAATATTTCTTTATGATAAGATCTTGCAATTTTTAGAAAAATTATATAAAACGTTTATTAAATTGAGAACATCGAACCGCTGGCAAAGTCGCGAAATATCCTTGATAAAAAAATGGCTCAATTCGGAGCGTTAAACCTTTAATTTGTTTTGTAACTATTTAAAATTGATACTCTATTAAAAAGTCTGGAATCCCATTAAAGCGTCATTCCGGTTTATCAAAATTAAAAGAATTTCTGCTCTTTTTTATAAACAGCTCTTTTTAAATAAGATGTTCAAAAACTAAACGTTATCAACAACTTTAATTTTGTGTTGATATCTGCCAGGTTATTATCATCTAAACGGTCATCTTTTCAGCAGTTATTTTAAATTATTTCTATAAAATTTAAGCGTCTTACAACGTTATTGGTTTTATGAACAGCCCTTATTTATTATTATCTTTTTATTATATATAATATTAAGGAATAGGATATGAAAGTTACCATTAAAAAAAGCGATTTGCTTCCTGTTTTATCAAAAGTACTGGGTTTGACCGGACGTCGAACGAATTTGGCTATTACCACCAATATTTTATTAAAGACGGATAAAAAGGGCCTGTCGATTTCAGCCACAGATCTTGAAACCGGTTTTGAGGGATTTTATCCGGCCGACGTTGAAAAAGAAGGCATCATCGCCATAAACGCCAGAAAGTTTTATGAAATTGTCAGAGATTTTCCGAGTGAAGATATTTTTCTAAATGAAGTTGAAAATCACTGGATCGAAATTGGCAATCAAAAGGTTGAATATCACATCGTTGGTATGAATCCGGATGATTTCCCGGAAATTCCCAAAATAGAAGCAATTGAATTTTTTGAAATCGGATCTGTGTCGCTGACCAAAATGATTGAACGCTCAGTGATTGTCAGCGGGTCAACAGATGATAAACGGGCGCATATTGTTGGTGTTTATGCCGAACGCATTGAGGAAAAAAGGAATAAGATCTTTCGTTTTGTTTCAACCGATGGCAGCCGTCTTTCAACGGTGGACGCCGTTTTTAACAAGGATGCGAATCTGCCGCCGGGGGACAATGTGATGATTCCCAAAAAGGGACTTGTTGAAGTCAGCAAGTTTCTTGATGCTGAGGGGCCGGTGAAAATCGGTTTTAAAGACAATAATTTTATCGTCCAAAAAGATTCAGAGACATTAATTATATTGCTGTTAGAGGGTGATTTTCCAGAATATGGCGATATAATCGCAAAAAAAGGAGGACATTCCATTCCCTTTGAACGGCAGTTGTTTTTAATGATGCTCAAGCGCATGTCTATTTTAAGCTCAGAAGATTATAAAGGCGTCATTTTTAATTTTGAAAAAAACAAACTGCTCATCACTTCCACCAATCCCGATATCGGGGAATCTAAAGAAGATATGGACATTGAATACAGCGGTGATCCCATCACCGTTATGTTTAATCCTAAATTTTTTATAGAGACATTAAATGTGATCGATGACGATAAGGTCATTCTCAATATTACCGATGAGGAAAAGCCCTGTTTAATCGAAAGCGAAAAAGATAAAACCTATTTAAGCGTAATAATGCCGATGCGGATATGAACTCAAAAACAAAACCCAACAATTATACGGAAGACGACATTAAGGTATTGGAAGGCCTGGAAGCGGTCCGCAAAAGGCCGGCAATGTATATTGGAAATGTGGATGTTGCCGGGCTGCATCACCTGGTTTACGAAGTTGTGGACAATAGTATCGATGAGGCCATGGCGGGCTATTGCAGTCAAATCAACGTAATTATTCACGAGGACAACAGTATCAGTGTGACTGACAATGGCCGGGGTATACCGGTGGGTATTCATAAGAAAGAAAAAATTCCAGCTGTTGAAGTCGTTATGACCAAATTGCATGCCGGCGGTAAATTCGACAATCACTCCTACAAAGTATCCGGCGGACTGCATGGTGTCGGTGTTTCGGTTGTCAATGCGCTTTCCAGCTTTCTGGAAGTTGAGATCTATACGGAAGGAAAGACTTATTATCAATCTTATGAACAAGGCAAAAAGTCCTGTGAGTTAACGCAAAAAGGAAAAACCCGCAAACAGGGTACCCGGGTTCACTTCATTCCGGATCAGGAGATTTTTGAAGTCGCTGAATTCAGCTATGAAATTCTGGTGCGCCGGCTGAAAGAACTTGCCTTTTTGAACAAAGAGCTCAAAATTATCATTGAAGATGAACGCACCGATACCAAAGAAGAGTTTTTCCACAAAGGCGGCATCGTCGATTTTGTAAAATATATCAACCGCCGGCATACGCCGCTTCACAATAAGCCGATTTTTATGGAAGGTACCAAAAACGATATCCAGATAGAAGTTGCCATCCAGTACAATGATACCTATACCGAAAAGATTTTTTCATTTGCCAACAACATTAATACCACCGAAGGCGGCTTTCATTTGATCGGATTTAAAGCCGGTTTGACCCGCGCAATCAATCAATATGTAACCAACGGGAATCTGCCCAAGAATTTACAGGTGAAAATTACAGGCGACGATGTTCGTGAAGGGATGGCCGCCATTATCAGTGTGCGCATTACCAATCCGCAGTTTGAAGGCCAGACCAAGACCAAGCTGGGAAACAGCGAGGTTAAAGGAATCGTTGAGTCGCTAATTAATGAAAAATTAAGCACCTTTTTTGAGGAAAATCCTGCGGTTGCCAAAAAGATCATCGCCAAAGGAGTGGATGCAGCCCGGGCGCGGGATGCCGCCAAACGGGCACGTGATCTGGCCAGAAGCAAAGGTGCCCTGATGGATTCCACCCTTCCCGGCAAACTGGCGGAATGTCAATCTACAGACCCCGCTGAGCGGGAGTTGTTTATTGTCGAGGGCGATTCGGCCGGCGGTTCCGCCAAACAGGCCCGGGATCGAAAATTTCAGGCGATCCTGCCTTTGAAGGGCAAAATCTTAAATGTCGAAAAGGCCCGTTTTGATAAAATTTTACGCAGCGAGGAAATAAAAAACATTATTACCGCTCTGGGAACCGGGGTGGGCAAAGAAGAATACAATATTGAAAAAATAAGGTATCATAAAGTGGTTATCATGACCGATGCGGATGTGGACGGCTCTCACATCCGGACACTCCTGCTCACTTTTTTTTACCGGCAGATGCCCGAGATGGTCGACAGAGGTTATTTATATATTGCGCAACCGCCTTTGTTTAAAGTCGGCAAAGGCAAAAAAAGTGAAAACTACCTCAATCATGAATCCGAATTAAACGATTTTGTCCTTAAAAAGATTTGTGACAAGCGCACGCTGAAATTTGGAAAAGATCAGAAGGAATTATCCGGACATAACCTGTTTATGTTTATCGCCAGGATATCGGAATATTATTCAGCACTAGCCCGTCTGAAAAACCACGGTATCCCGGCGAAGCTTGCCGAACTGCTGGTCAAAGAAGACGTTGCCAATAAAGCCTTTTTGCAGGACGAAAAACGCATGTCCAAATTGAGGGAAACTTTAATCAAAAATGGCTATGCCGTGGAAGAATTGACTTTTAGCGAGGAACGCCGTGTCTTTGAAATGACGGTTAAGGAATTGAGTGCCGAAGAAGAGGGTTCACTGCTAAACAAGCCAACCGGCAAATCCTCCGGTTCGGTCAGAATTGGCCGCGGTATGGTCTATTCCAATGATTTTCAAAAATGCCTGAATCTCGCAAAAAATATTCTCAAGTACGATTTTGCGCCATTTACGATTTCTTACAAAGATCAAGAAAAAAAAGACGAGCCCCAAATAGCCAAAGACAAATCCGAATTGCTGGATATTTTCATGCGGGACGGTAAGAAAGGATTGACCATCCAGCGCTATAAAGGTTTGGGTGAAATGAATCCGGATCAACTGTGGGAAACCACCATGAATCCTGAAAAACGCAACATGTTCCAGGTCAAAGTTGAAGATGTTGTCGATACCGATGAGATATTTACCATCCTGATGGGTGAAGCGGTAGAACCCCGCCGAGAGTTTATTCAGACCAATGCCCTTGAAGTCAGCACGCTGGATATTTAGAATAAACCAGCCACTTAAATCAATTGCAAAACTCCGTAAAAAATAGGCTCACATTTTATACCACAAGGTTCCAGGTGTCAGTGTTCAGGTGTCAGGATTGATAGATCTGAAACACCTCCGAACCAAACCCTGACACCTGACACCCGAAACCTAATTCAGTTTAAGAAAGAAAAAAAATGGACATTCACAACATTTACGCAAGAGATTTACCGGATTTATGGTTTCAGGCGATTCATGACATCCTTGATCACGGCAAGCGCTTTGTTATTGATCGCGGATCTTATGAAGGACAAACCCGACTGGAATATGATTATTTTATGGGGCATGTGAAACACCCCGGCACCCATCCGCTGATTCCGGACATCCCGCCGGCATGCGGCATCCCCAATCCGGTGGAGCACGATTATATTTACGGCGGCCCCGGCTATGACCGCGCCTATATCGAATACCTAATGTCGGCACGCAAGGAACCCGGTGAATCGTATACCTACGGTGAACGCCTGACAAAGGTTCCGCTGTCCGGCGATAAACTTAGCTGGTGGAAAGCGGCCAATACTGAAATTATCGATAAGCGCGAAGCAGACGGAACGATTGTTTTTGAAGAAGACGGCCAGCTGTATTTAAACCAGATCGAATGGGTGATTGACACTTACAAAAAATTCGGTGAGCGCAACAACCAGTTAGTACTTCAAATCGCTCATCCCTCGGATCTCACTTTGCTGGATCCGCCTTGTCTGCGGTCCATTGATACCCGTATTCAGGATGATACCCTTAATTTCTTTGTTTATTTTCGGTCCTGGGATTTATGGAACGGGTTTCCGGCCAACCTGGCTGCCATTCAAAATCTAAAAGAGTACATGGCCGCAGAAATTGGTGTCAAAGACGGTCAAATGATCGTCGAAAGCAAAGGACTGCACCTTTACGGCTATGCGGAAGACCTGGCCAAGCTGCGCTGTTTAAGAACCTGACCGGCAATACCCCAACCCCCATTCATTTTTTCTACCCACCAGCCCTGTTTTTTTCCTTAATCAAAAATCCGAATAAAGTATAAAAATTTCGAACATTTAATATTAAAATGGGTTGCTTATCAAATAATATTCGATTATATTGAAATAATATCGAAATAAGTTCGAATAACCCACTAAGGGGCAGAACATTTTTTAACTGTGCCTGAAAGAAACCCAATCGATTTGAAGGTTCATTATGTCTAAAGCCGGTCTGGATCACCTTTATTCAAAAAGTGCCTGTTGTGCCGTGCCGTCGGCCATCCGAGAAATCAACAAACTGGTGGATTCTCCGGGTATGAAATCCCTGGCTGGCGGCTGGCCGGATCCGGCGGTTTTTCCGGCCGAAGACATCATCCGAATTACGACCGAACAGCTCGGCAAAAATGCCGATCAGGTATTGCAATACGGTGCAACCGAAGGTTTAACCGAGCTGCGACGGGAACTTGCGCGGATGTCAGCCGAGCATTACGGTATTGAGTGCAGCCCGGATCACATTCTCATTACCGCCGGCTCGGCCCAGGGAATGGATCTGGCCTGTCGGGTAATCATCGATCCCGACGATGTCATATTTGTGGGTCTGCCCACCTATTTCGGCGGAACCGGTGCCGTAATGGCGTCTTGCGGGGAACTGCAGGGTGTGGCGATAGACGATGACGGCATGGATACCCGACAGCTTGAAGTTCAGCTGCAGGCCCTTAAAAACAGCGCAAAGCGGGTCAAAGGAATTTACGTGATACCCAATTTCCAAAACCCAACCGGCACCAGCCTGTCACTGCAACGCCGCCAACACCTCGTTGAACTGGCCCAGAGCCATGACCTGGTCATTTTTGAAGATGATCCTTATGGTGATTTGCGATTTGAAGGCCAGCATCTTCCTGCGATCATGTCTCTGGATACCGGCGGCCGGGTGATTCACATGCGCTCGACGTCTAAAACGTTTGCCCCCGGATTGCGGGTGGCCTGGACCATCGGCCATCCCGATATGATCCGTAAAATGGTTGTTGCCAAACAGTTTGTCGATGTGACCACCAATACCCTGGCGCAGTATATTTTACTGGAATTTATTCGCAGCGGGTTATTTGAAAAGCGAATTAAATTTAATAATCAGCACTATAAGCGCAAGCGCGACTTTATGCTCAAACAGCTCGAAACCCATTTCCCCGAACAGGTGCAGTGGAATCGACCCGCCGGCGGATTTTTTATTTTTGTCAGATTGCCTCAATCCATGGATGCCTCAGAGCTGCTCACCGAAGCCATTGAACATAATGTCGCTTTTGTGGCCGGCGAACCGTTTTTCATCGACCACAGCGGAACCCATACCTTTCGACTGTCCTACTCGCAGTCCGACGAATCGGTGATCGCAGCGGCTGTGGCCGAACTGGGGCGGTTGATTAAGAAAAGGTTAAATAGAAGCAAGTGCACTAAAGTTAGAAGTGATCTAAAGTGACTAAAGTTGAGGAATTTTGTCATCTATATAAAAGGTGGAGCTCAGCGACACCATACCTTTAGGCACTTTGAACTTTAGTTCATTTTAGTCACTTTTATAGGAATTAAAGATGGATCTGCTTGATTTGAAAATTCTGAAGGCTTTGCAGTCCAGCGGACGCAAGAAAAATGCGGAACTGGCACGCGAACTGGGTGTTGCGCCCTCCACCATGATGGAGCGTATCCGCCGCCTGGAAGAATCCGGGGTGTTACAGGGCTATCGTGCCAGCATCAATCCCAAAAAGCTGGGACTCAATATTCAGGCGTTTATTTCGGTGACATTATCCCGCCATGAAACCGAAGTCATTCGGCAATTTGAAGAAAGCATCCGCAAAACCCCGCATATTCGCGCCTGTTATCATCTCACCGGACGATTCGACTACCTGCTGCATGTATTCGTCGGTGATTTGGATCAACTCGGCAAGCTGGTTAAAACCCGCATCACCGCTCTTCCCGGATTCGGCAAATCAGAGACGTTTCTGGTTTTTTCCGAGATTAAATCAGACAATGGTCTTCCGGTACCGGAAGCGCAATTCAGCAAAACGTTTTGAATCTGCCTTAGAAGTGGTATCAAAACCTCAGATCAGGTTCAAGGGCCCCGCGGAAGCGGGATTACATATCTGATCTTAAAAAATCAATGTATGCATCAAGGCGCAGGCCGATCGAGAAAGCGCAGCATACATGGGTATGTGAGCATTTATCGAAGGTCTGCAACGCAGCCATTGGGCCTCAGATGGGGTTTTGATACCACTTCTAAGGTCCTTCTGTTCGCTGCGGAGAGTAATAGATTCGCACGGTATTTCGATCGATGACTTTTAAAGCTACCAGGTCCATCTTTTGATGAATTAAATAACCGAAGAACTGCTCATCCGGCCCGATGATTTCCTGAAATCCGGTGGTTGTACGCAGTAAGGTGTCGAAGATATTGTCTGAGGTTTGGGTGTTTTCCCGCAAAATTTCCACCCAGGCCTTTTTGTCGTCTCCAAACCTGATCCAGCGACCGCTCACCACCAGGGTATTGCCGTCATCTTTGGGATCAAATAAAACGGCTCGTTCCGGGATGTAATAAATGCTGTAGCGGGGCCAGTCGTTTTCCAATTCTTGCTTGATCTGCTGCTGTTTTTTAGCCCGCAGATCCACAAATCGTGGTCCGGTGTCAGTGGCACAGGATACCATGAAAAATCCAAAAAGAATCATCAGGCCGGTCCATTTCAAGCGCATGTATCAACTCCTTTGGTATTTCCGAATGAGGTATGAAACCGCTTCTAACAGAATTGAAGAACTTGAACAAGAAAAAGGAAGCCTTTTTTACAGGCGCAAGGATTCACAAAACGAAAAGGCAGTTCAGATGCGACAAAAAAGGGTCAAAGTTACAGCAGGTGACCCTGTGCTTGATGGTCAATGGTCAAGTGATCGGCCCGGCAACTTTTTTCAATTCAACCCCCTCTACCACCATGAACCAGTCGTCGCCCTCCAGGTATGGCGGGTGCTGAACTTCAAAGGTTGTGGTGATAAACAGCACACCGACCACAAAGTCATCTCCCTTAAAACTTTGCAGAGGACCGGTTACCCTGGTTGAAGATTTTCCCTTTACGCGTCTGTAATCAATTCCGCCATCGTTGTGGATGGTTAGGTGAAATCCGACACCTTCCCATGTTCCAACATAGGCTCTTTTTTCTTCCGGAACCGGGATCGAATTACAGCCGGCCACAAGGCAGGTAAAAGCGGCCACGACCAAAACCAAAACGAATCGACAAACGTTTTTACACATCGAAGCCCCCCAGGCTTGGTCATCATTAGCAGACATAGAGTCCGAATTTTGGTTTGCTTTGTGATGATGATGGGGGCAATATGGATTTTAGCGGCATCTTCGTTTGGTCGCAAATAATACCGCTTTCCATAATAATGTTCCGAATTACGGAATAGGGGCATAAGTGTTTGTAGAAAAAAACGTCTGAATAACGAAACGTTTTTTTGACAACCACTATAAGCCAGAGTCCCCCAAGGATATTATCCGCAATAATTTAGATAACTTTAGCTCTTTTTTAAACGGCAAAGGAAGATTCACATGACAATTCTTAATGAAACGGCCCGGCTGGTAAAAGAAAAATTGGCTTCAGAATACGAAGCCATCACCGTTGAGCGTGTGATGATCGGTGTGTTTTTTAGCGGGGTTAAATTATCCAATGGCTTTGCCGGGCTTAGCTACACCCCGGTCAAGGATGTTCCCCAGGCGGTGTGCTGTCCGAGTTCTGCCGGAAGGATTTTTGATCCATTCAAAATAAACGGGATGACGGCTGCCGAAGTACTAACAGCGCTGACTTCCAACGAACCCATCAAGGCGGCGGTTGCCATTGCCACCTTAAACGCACTCAGCGCTGTTTGCTGGGAACGTGGATTAACGGATGATTACCGCATTCAGATGGACAGCGACGCGGTAGATGCCGTTCGGATGCCTGCCGATCGATCGGTGGCGGTCATCGGCGCCTTTGTCCCCGTCTTAAGGAAATTGAAGGCCCGCGGAGGCCGGTGGTGGGTCATCGAGCAGGATCCGAAGACCCTCAAAGGTGATGAAATCAACCACTTTATTCCCGCTGACCAAGCAGAAGAAATCATCGCCGCGGCGGATGTGCTGATAGTTACCGGGGTCACTCTGATCAATCATACCCTTGAAAATATTTTAGAGGCCGCCCGGCCGGATGCCGAAATCGCCGTTATCGGACCGACAGCCAGCCTGCTGCCAGATGCCCTGTTTAAGCGCGGCGTTCGTGTGGTCGGGGGTGTGTGGGTTAAACGTCCGGATGAATTGCTGGATGTCCTGGCTGCCGGGGGCTCTGGATATCATTTTTTCGACCAGCTGGCCCCCCGCATTGTGATTGAAAAGCCCGCCTGATGTTTTTTAGCGGACTATATGGCGTTAGATAACGAGGACGAGCACGAGGACGACGACGAGTACGAAGCAGAGAGATGTTGCCTAACCTCGTCCTCGTGCTCCTCCTCGTCCTCGATATTGGTTTTTTGAATTTCTAGCCATAGGACAGGGTGATTCGGGGGGTGGGCGGATGCAGGATTTTCATCTTTCTTTTGGCCTGCTGATGGCGGTTGAGCACATCTTCCACCACGGCTTGCGCCGAGCTGAACTTGCCATCGCCGTAAATGGACGCATAGTGTTCAATTTGCTTTTCAATCAGCCGGATGATCTGCTCGTGTTTGATCAACTCTTCCCGGGAAACTCCCTGTGCCAGTCCTTCGGTGACAATTTCAACCACATCATAATCATATCCCAGATCTTTAAAATCACTCTGGCCCGGTTCCAATCCGGCAGCCGGTTCGCGCTGGATGATCTGTTTGTCCAGAGCCAGGAAGGCGGCCATTTCACGCACGAGCCGCTTGGGCAAACCGGCGATGGGGCTGAGGTGCACGGCCCCGTCTCCGAAAAGGGTATAATAACCGATGCCGAAATCTTCATCCCGGTTGCCGGTGCCCGCTAAAATTTTATTCTCCGTCGCGGCTTTGGTTGAAAGGACGTTGGCTCGGATTCTGGAGATCATATTGCCTATATGGAATTTGCTTTCAAAGGCCTCCGGATTGGTTAACTGGAACGATTCAACCAGGTTTTCAATCCGGTGGATTTCGTAGCGGATGCCCAGAGACCGGGCCACCGCCTCGGCATCGGCTTCGTCCTGGGTCGGGTTGACACGCGAAGGCAAAATATAGCCGACCAGCTCGAGCTCCTGATGACGTTTTGCCGGTTTTGCATTATGACGATCAAGGCCTGTTTTGATCAGCGCTGCCGCCGTGCTCGAATCGACGCCGCCCGATAATCCGATTACACACCCGCTGGAACCGGTCTGCAGCACCGCTTCGATGACAAAATCACCGATTTCCCCGCAGACCCGGTTGCAATCCATAGTCGCCAGTTTGATTTTTTTCATTTTAACCTCCGGTTGGTCCTATGTCACCGGTATTGCTCTAAAAGTCAAGCATTTTGATAAAGCCTGTCCGCGTAACTTTCGGTCTCGGGGTTGTCAATCAAACTTATGAAATAAGGGCTGCTGTATTAGAACCCATCTCAAAAATGTCTTTTGGCCCAATATCTTTGTTGGTGCCTCGCTTTAAATCCTCAACATACAACAGTATGCCTCCGGTTTAAAGCTCGGCCCCGCCGCGATCTTGAACCAAAATCCTATTTTTGAGATGGGTTCTAATCTCCCCTCAAAAACCGATCCAGCTCGGTTTTCAGGGTGCGCCAGCCGCGACCGACCTTGATGGCTTTTATGCGGCCTTCGGCAAGGTATTTAAGGTAGGTGGGGCGGGAAATCTTGAGGTATTCACAGGCCTCTTTGGTGGTATAAACGATGTCCTGGCCGTTTTCATCAACTCCGTTGAGGTAGACCCCCTCGCGCCGGTCAAAACCGTTGCGTCGGTCGGGTTTTTTTCGCCGATCCTCGCCGCTTCTGCGCTGCACGATGTGATCATTTATCATAAATACCACCTGATATCTTTAGCCTTTCGAAAATCCTGCTGGCTTTTAGCTGCTATCTAGTATCGGCAAATCCTCGGTTTTTCTTTATTAATTTTTCGATAAAAGTTTAAGTTTAACGCTTTAATTTAGGAAAATCCCGCAAAATCCCCCACCATTTATGGCGGGGAGTTTCACTTTTAAATAATAAAATGCTCGATGGAAAGCTTTTTTTTAAAAATCGCCAAAGATGTGTAAAATACTGTAAAATTAAGTAAAATACTGACAAATAATGGATGATTTTCGCAAAAATTTTATTTCTAAAAATAGCTTTTATCCTTTTAGCGACTTTTCATTACATCAATCTATCCCTTGGAACTGTCAAATGCTGTAAAATGCTGTAAAATAGTGTAAAGATTTGAAAATATTATAATTTTTTACTTGAGCCAACACTTTTTTTCTGATAAGAATTATTCGATCATGCTGGCGCACACCGCTTTTAGAAGAGCGAATTTCAGTTGAAAAACGGGTTACAGCGGTGCGGTGCGGCATGTCGATAGGGGGATAGACTTTCCCGGTAGAGGAAGGGTTATACAAGGAAGCCGACGCCTAATATATTATTTTGTGTTCTTTGCCAAGTTTGCTTTTGTCGCCCAATAGTGGAAAGTTTATCTCCCTTCTAATTATCTTTTATTATCAGCTTAATCTCATCCGAATTGGCTTTGAGCTCCGGTGCGTACATGGCATACGCTCTGGTGGGCAGGGCGCTGAATTTCCCGGGAATCTCTGCTCGCAGCCGATAGCTGACGCTGTGTCTGCCGCGCGCCAAGCGGCGCACAAAAAAAGCCACCTTCTGATCGCGAAATTCCACGTAAGCTCCCATTTCATTATTGGTGTAGCCGCTGCGCACCTCAAGCGGCTCAAAACCGGCGGCTTTCATGTCCTCAAAGACCAGGTACTCGTAGTCGTTTTTGCTTTCGATGACCAGCTCGACTTCAACCAGATCGCCGCTTTTTAATGCCGCCAGATTTTCAAGCGGCTCGCGCTCGTATTTTTCTACCCGGCGGTCCACCACCTGCCCGTGGAAACCCGCATCTTTGATCTTTTTGTCGACTTCTTTTAACCGAAAAACCCGGCGCTGCACTTTGATCTCCAGACCTTCTCTGGTGATAAAGTCTTCCAGGGTAAAATAATCCAGATAGGCATTGAAGTAGATGGGCCCTTTGCCGGATTTTTGGAGTTGAATATGGTTGGTGCCGGTGGCGATTTGTTTGCCTTCCAGGATCAGTTTGTTGTCGAAGCTAAAAAGGTTTTTGGCATTGATCTGAACCGTTTTCATGCGGGTGCCGTTAAAAAAGATATCCAGCGTTAGATCAGGCGCGGCTTCACCGCTGGCGGTCAGATAATCGGCAAAGGCTTCTACGATAACGGCCGTATCGCGGGTGCTGTTCCAGTATGTGGCGTGCTTGCGGTTGTTGAGCAGATACTTGACCAGCCCTGAGGCTTTTTTATCTGTCGGCGCAGTTCGCGCTAACAGTTTCAGATAATAGGCATGGGCTTCGTATTCGGAGCCGTACCAGTACCACCAGTAACTACTGTTGGGAAGATTCAGATAGGCGGTCTGGTTTTCAGCATCGCGCACCAGAAACTGTTCGATGTTTTTAATGATCATGGCAAGCTTCTGGCTGTCTTCGGCTTTGACCAGAGCCAGGCCGAACATGGCCTTGGCATAGACCGCCAGCGAATTGCGATCACGGTACAGATAATCCCGCATTTTTTTATTTTCAAAAGCTTCATCCATCAGCACCATGTAGACAGAGGCATCCAGATTGTCGGCATGGGATTTCCCCTTTTTTTTGGTGCGGTCCCAGAGAATCAGGCGGTTAATTTCTTTGGCCTGATAATCTTTGAGCCACCGCACGCCCCTTTCCATGACACCGCCGGGGAGGGTCACCCCGTTTTCCCGGGCGATCTGCAGCCCGTGGATTACCAGGGCGGTGGTATGGGGATAGGAATGTTCGCCGTAGCCGCTAAACCAGCCCCAACCGCCGTCGGTCAGTTGCATGGCGGCCAGGCGCTTGACTCCGGCAATGACCATGGCCGCGACCTCATCTTCATCAAATACCGGGTTGTGGTCATAGCGACGCCACTGGCCGGCACGCTGCTGATCGTCGCCGATTTCCTGAGCATTGAGGTTGGTGCGTTTGTTACGGATTACTTCCAGATCAACCCCCATGCGCCTTAAAGTCTGCTGGGTGATCACTGTGGGTAAAAAGCGGTTTAGAGTCTGCTCGGTGCAGCCGTAAGGGTAGCTGACCAGATAAGGCAGGGCATCCACCATGGCGCCGGCCAGGGTCGGTGAATACCGCAGCTCAAGTCTGGATTGCTCAACCCGCCGCGCTGCCGGGATCTTAATTTTGATCTGGGCCCGGGTCTGGTTGGCCCGTATGACGCCGGTTTTGGGCACCTGCTTGAGCATACCGTGCACGTAAACCGGAAAGCGCATTTGCATGGCATCGGATTCTTCATCGGTTAAGGCTTTCATGCGTACAACGGCTTCGCCTTCTTTTAGTACTTTGACGCGCCAGTCCAGGCGCTTTTCGCTGTCGGCAGCGATCAAAACCGATTGGGTTTGCTTGTGGCCTTTGACCAATGCCAGACAGCCGCCGTCCAGTTCCAGCACCACGTTCGCGGATTTGGGGTTTTTCAAATAATTATGGACATTGGCGGACAGCACGACCTCATCGGTTTCCACAAAAAAGCGGGGCGCCTGCAGGCGCACGATCATATCCTTGCGGGTGACCACTTCGGCATCACCCTCGCCGACTTTGGTTCCATGCCCCATAGCCCAGACTCTTACCTTCCACCCGGTCAGGTTTTCGGGCATGTTAAATTCGACATTGGCCATGCCCATCCGATCGGTGGTGACGCTGCCCGACCAAAAGGCGGTGTCGGCGAATCGAGTGCGCACGCCGGGCTGGATAAGGACCCGGGTCAGATCGGCATGGCTTTCTTTGTCAGCCCATTGGCCGGTTTCATCTTTTTTAAGCTTAAAGGCCGCGTCGGCTTCAGTGGACTCAGCCGGTGCCGGTGCCGCCCCGGCTTCGGCGACAACCTGGGATCGGGCCTTTTTTTCTTCGATGGCCGGCCCTTTACCGGGTGCAGCCGGCATCATCAGGTGCCCGAAGACCCCGATATTTTTCATCGGGGCTTCATTTTTTTTCAACTGATTGGTAAACCAGCGCGCCAGACTGGACTGCTGGTTGAGACGATGATGCCGCCGCCATTTCCAGAAAAAACTGCGGATCTCCGGCACATTAGACCCGCCGGAAATATATTCCAGCGCGCGGTCATAGATACTGATCACGGTTGATCCCTGAAAGGGTTCCCCGTAATAATCGGTGAGCTGCAGGCTGAGTTTGGCTTTTTGTCCGGGGCGATAGTCTTTTTCAGAAGGTGTTACCTTGACGTTTAGCACCCGTTTTTCAGGCGGGACCACAACTTCGCGGATTTCGGTGTGCACCTTGCCGTCATAGACGGTGACTGCTTCCACAAAAAAATTGGGCATATCTTTTTTTGAAATCTTTATTTCTTCAAAGGCGCTCTTTCCGGCCATGGGGATGATTTTGGGCGGCAGGTAAACCCCGTTGACCGGGCGCACAAACAGCATCACCGCAGCGCCCTTGCGGTCGGTATTGATCTGCAGCCGCACCGAATCGCCCGGAGCATATTCAGCCTTATCGGCGATCAGCTCGATCTTGGCAAAGCGGTATCGGGCGCTGTCATCGCCCTCACCGCGCACGGTAAAAATATAGCCGCCTTCAATGGAATGGTTATTGGCATCTGTGACGGTGTAGGAGAGCCGGTATTGTCCGGGCCGGGAGGCCTGAATCTGCAGAGCAGCGCTGCCCTCGGCATCGGTATTTAACCGCCAGTCGGCGACCTGCGTTTCCTGAGGTTTGTTATCTTTATAGGTGACATGCAGCAAATTGAGCCGGCCCTTGCCGACCACTGGTTTTTGATCCAGAGTCTGGGCTTTAAAGCTGGCTTTGATGGTATCGCCGACCCGGTAGTAGCCTCTATCCAGCCAGGCATATACTTTAAAAGGCTTGCGGGCCACCAGTACGTCTCCCTGAC
>Ga0255055_10000460_pt1 | contig 31638 bp, 34 predicted proteins | sample JV7_2_27_MG_FD_188633 | JGI IMG/M metagenome (GOLD analysis project Ga0255055, IMG submission 188633) | Seawater microbial communities from Jervis Inlet, British Columbia, Canada - JV7_2_27 | ecosystem: Environmental > Aquatic > Marine > Inlet | place: Canada: British Columbia | collected...
TTATTGGCCGGCAGAACGGCTGTGGGGAAAAAATTATTGTTGGCCTTTGACGGTTCACGCGGTGCCATGCAGGCGGTTAATTTTGTGGGGTCGACGATGGGCAGTTCCGATTTCATTGGAAGAGTGACCAATAAGGTCATCCATATGGCCCGAGGTCGAACGGTTTGGGTGGTAAGGTAAATGGTGGGCTTATTACAGCCAAAGCTGAGGCTTCGATAGTTTATATTTTCGATCATGAAGCAAAAACAAGAGTGTTCTATGAGGAGGATTTATCATGAAAGAATTCAAAAAAATCTTGTTCCCGGTTGACCTTTCCGAATCATCCGAAAAGATCTTACCGTATGTCCAGATAGTGGCAAAAAAGTTTGAGGCGAAGATTCATATCTTGTTTGCGGCCAGGGTATTTCAATATCTCTCGAGCATCTATGTGCCACATCCTTCGATCAACAAATTCGAACGGGAGATTTTCGAGGGAGCTGAAAAAAAATTATATGAATTTATAGATAAGTATTTCAAGGAATACCCGGGCACGAAACCAGTCGTGGTACCCGGAGATGCTTCAGAAGAAATAATTAACTACGTGGAGTCACAAGGAATTGACTTGATAATCATGGGAACCCATGGGCGCAAAGGCCTGGATAAAGCTATCTTTGGTTCAGTTGCAGAACGGGTGGTTAAAGGAGCGCCGGTGCCGGTAATGGTAATTAATCCTTATAAAAACTGAAAATTATAAAATGATGAGGGTAAAAATTTACGGTAATAAGTATCTAAAGCCGTTTTTGGTCATATTCAGTTTTATCCTCACCATAATGATTGGTGTTATTCGATACCTTACGGGACCGGAATTGGCATTATCTCTTTTTTATCTATTCCCTATCGCTTTGGTAACTTGGAATGTGGGAAGACGGGCTGGGATTATAATATCCGTTACGAGTGCTCTGTCCTGGTTAATGGCTGATTTGATGCTGCTGAATTCTTTTTCAAATATTATCATCCCATTTTTGAATGAAACTTTTAGGTTAATTGTATTTCTAATCATTACATATATAATCTTCGAGTTAAAGAAGGCATTGGAAAAGCATAAAGCGCTTGCGCGAACAGACCCACTTACATTGGTTGCGAATAGACGGGCTTTTTTCGAATTAGCGGACATGGAGTTAAACAAGGCCAGGAGATATCGACATCCTTTTTCTGTATTGTACATTGATATAGATAATTTTAAAGAGGTCAATGACCGTCTCGGACATAATATCGGTGACAGGCTTTTACGTTCAGTCGCCAAAACAATAAAGCAAAATATCCGTGTAATTGACATAATTGCTCGATTTGGTGGGGATGAATTTGGTATTCTTTTATCTGAGACCGGTGCCGAAGCTGCTTCCTTAGTTGCAAAGAAACTCAAGAATAAACTTTTAAGCATTATGCAGGGTAATGGATGGTCTGTCACATTTAGTATGGGGGTCGTAACATTTGAAATCTTCCCCGACAGTGTTGATGAAATGATAAAGGTTGCTGATTCTCAAATGTATTCCGCAAAGAAAAAAGGCAAAAATAGAATTAAGCATAAAGTAATCGGTAGGCAGGGTAATATTAATAATCCAACAGCGCCGCTTGAGGCTGATAGTCATTGATACACCGAATATACAGGTAGATTTTTTTTTACGACAGACTCAAAGCACCAGCGCTTAGGGAGACGGGTTGATCACTGTGGGGTAAAGATCAAACATTATGTCATTGAAACATTTTCAATCTCTTCATAGATATCCCTGATCACCCTTTGGATAACATCACCCGCGGCCTGCTCAACCTCTGGAGAAAGCCTCCGGCCTACCTCAAAGCACCTACCCTCGATTCCGTAAATGGTGAGGCATCGTGGCAGCCGTCCCAAAGTTCTAGCCAATTCCACGGCCTCTGCAACACCAAAATTGTGGGTCGAAGAATTGAAGAATCGATTTGGAATGAATTCGGTTGGCGCTTTAAACTGATAGATTCGTCCGGGAGACCCGTCGGATCTGACTGCATCCAAAAGGATTACTGCCTCCACAGCCTCCCAGGCTTCTATCAAAGAGGCGGCTTCACCGGTTTGAACTTCAACTTGGACTATGGGCAAATTTTGGGCCTTCAATTTACGGGCAATAAAGAGGCCCACGCCATCGTCTCCCATGTATTCATTTCCGACACCGATAACAAGGATTGCTTTAGGAGTCTTAGACTCTCGGAACTCCAAAGTGCTGAAGCCCTGATCCATAGCCCTTTTGCTTTTACCTACTCACGTTCAATTTTTAATTTAAGGAAATGACATGAGCATGAGATACAAGGATCGTAATTCCTTATAACCTGCTCGCACATCCATGTTAATCTATCTTCGGGGAGATCAGTGTTTTTCATAGCGAACTGGCGAAGATCGTTTTCGATAACTTTCTGGTTTTGAGAAGTTGGGGGAACAATTCGTACCTCCAGGATCGTACCGTTTTCGTCCACCCGATAGCGGTGCCAGCATATCCCCCGGGGCGCCTCAGTACAGCCATAGGTAGTGGTGGCTACAGGTTTATGCTCAATTGACGAATTTTTCGGCATTTTATAATTATCGATAATACGTAAAGACTCGTCACAGGCATACAGAGTTTCTATACTTCTAGCAAGGATGCTTTTGAACGAATTGAGACACATCGGCGCCATCCCGACCTCCCGGGCTGCTTCTTGAGCGATGGGAGATAATTGATCGAAGTTGAGATTGAATCTTGCCAAAGGACCGACAAAATATGCTCCGCGTCCCTTCATCTCAGCCTGCAGCGATGTCGAATGCGCGACGTGCTCTTCCTGGATGTAGTGGTCAAACTCACTAATGGAGATATTAAGACCCTTGTTGGAAACCAGATTTCCCTCCATAATGGCGTATATCTCCGGATGGTGAAGCGCAACGAACTCATAATCTTGCTCAAAATCAGGGAAAGGCAAAGTAGATGCCCAACGAACCGTTTCATAGGCTGCATCGCGTGCCCATTTGATTCGATCTGTAAGGGCAGAAAGTTCCTGTGTTGTGGGTACCCTGTAAAAACCTCCAACTTTGAGGTTTATCGGATGAATCTCACGCCCGCCGAGAAGGGTAACAATATCGTTGCCAAGTTTCTTCAACTCGAGCCCCCGCCGGACAACCTTCGGATGATCTTTGGCAAGCTGTATGGCATCCTGATAGCCCAGAAAATCCGGGGCATGCAACATGTAGATATGCAACACATGGCTCTCGATCCATTCACCACAGTAAACGAGTCGACGCAAGGCTTGAAGCGGTCCCTCCACTTTGACGCCGAATCCGGATTCCATTGCCTGGCTGGAAGTCATCGAATAGGCCACCGGACAAATCCCGCAGATCCGGGACGTAATATCGGGTGCATCCGTGTAGCTTCTACCGCGCAAAAAGGCCTCGAAGAACCGGGGAGGTTCGAATATATTGAATTTTGCATCAATCACCTCATTATCTTTAAACTTGATCGTCAATCCACCTTCACCCTCTACCCGGGCAAGGTAATCCACCTTGATGGTCTTTTTAGACTTCATGGGCTTCACTCTCCTTGCGAAACGGTTCAGCATACGCGTTGAATCCTCGAAATGCCCGCATGATATCCATCTCTTTCATTTCAAGCCTGTCGCTCCACCAATGGCTTAAAGCGTTTGTATTAGGTGTCTCTTTAGGACCGAAACAAGCATAACAGCCTCGATTATAAGCCGGGCAGATGGCACCGCACCCCGCTTGAGTCACCGGCCCCAGACATGGCGTTCCTTGGGTAACCATCACGCAAACATTGCCTCTTCTTTTACACTCAATACACACGCTGTAAGACGGAATAAAAGGCTTTCGATCATTGAGCATTGCGCTAATCACCTCGATTAACTGGTATTTGTTAATCGGGCACCCGCGAAGCTCGTAATCGACCCGAATATGGTCGGATATCGGCGTTGATTTACCAAGGGTGTCGATATAGGCCGGCTGTGCATAAACAATGCGGACAAATTCTTCAATATCTTTGAAGTTGCGTAACGCTTGAATTCCCCCGGCTGTCGCACAGGCGCCAATGGAAACAACAGTCTTAGACACTCGGCGAACCCTATGAATGCGTTCCGCATCATGAGGGGTGGTGATAGACCCCTCGACAAGGGATACATCGTAAGGTCCCTTTATTACTTCCCGAAACCCCTCAGGGAAATAGGCAATTGCCACCTCCTGGGTTAAGGCCAGAAGTTCATCTTCACAATTCAGCAAACTCAGCTGACAGCCATCGCACGAGGCGAATTTCCACACCGCGATTTTAGGTTTTCGTTTAGGTTGCATGTCACATCTCCCGTTTCCAAAACAGTTGCTTTACCTCCTTGAACAAAAACACCGGCCCGTCTTTGCAGACAAATTTTGACCCCAACTGGCAGTGTCCGCAAAATCCGGTGCCACATTTCATATTCCGTTCCATGGAAATGTATATTTGATCATCCGCCAACCCTTGCTCCATCAACTCCTGGATGGTGTAATACATCATGATCTCCGGACCACATATCATGGCGAAAGTATTTGCGGGATCTAATCGGGTCTTGGAAATTAATGTTGTCACGACGCCCACATCGCCACGCCATCCCTCCCTGGCGCTGTCCACGGTCACATAAATTTCCAGGTCAAGCCTACCGCGCCATTTCTCAATTTGGCTGCGGTATATCAGGTCGGAGGGTGTACGCTCGCCATAAAGTAAAGTAACCTTCCCGTATTTCTCACGATTTGACAGAATGTAATAAATCACCGGTCTCAACGGAGCAACGCCGATACCGCCTGCAGCCAGTAAGATGTCGCGACCGGCAAGCTTTTCTATTGGCCAGCAGTTGCCGAACGGCCCCCTAACACCAAGCCAGTCTCCTTTTTTCAGGGTCATCATTCTGCTGGTAACTGCGCCATAAGCCCTCACCGTATGGACGATTTTACTGTCATCACCGGAGTCACCGCAAATGGAAATGGGCACCTCACCGACGCCATACACGTAAAGCATATTGAATTGGCCGGGTTTAGAATAAAATTGGCCATTACTATCAGAAGGCGCCAGCTGCATCGTGAAGGTATCATGGGTCTCCTTTTGAAACTGTTGGATAAGATGCGGAATGGTTGATGTTACATCTTTAGTCGCCACCTTCATAACCCTGGTCCTTTCAAGAATGTTTGCCATAAATATCCAGAAGCTGGAGTCTCATCGCCTGTAAACGTTCCACAACAACTTTAGAAAACCTTTTTAGCAGTTCATACCCTAGGCGGTGGTCCGCTTCAGCTTTTTCCCTCAAACAAACGCCATCTAAAGCAATAGCCTCCGTCGCTTCAACAGCCCTCACATCGAAACGTCTGCGGTAAGGCGGAAAAAGCCACGACCAACCTAAAACCTCTCCAGATCCGACGGTTTGAATAAGAAGGGACCCACGTTCTAAAGAAAATAGTTCAACAGCGACTTTGCCGTCTCGGATAAGAAGAAATTGGTTGGCTTCATCCCCCTCTTGATAAATCATCTGCCCGGAATCATAATGTACATGTGTCGCACACGAGACAAATACTTCGAGCAAATCAGGGTCCAGTCCCTCTAAAAAGGGATGTTCAGCCAAATTATTTTTTGACTTTTGCATGGTTTTACTCCTTTTTTGGTCTTTCCTATGAACTGGTACTGAAATTTTCCTCCAATATGGACTTTGCTTCTTCGGTAATGTCGATACCCACCGGACACCAGGTGATGCAACGCCCGCAGCCGACACAACCGAATGTGCCATACTGATCCATCCATGTTGAAAGTTTATGGGTAAGCCACTGCCGGTAGCAAGATTTCACTGAGCTCCGTATGCTCCCGCCATGAATATAAGAAAAATCTTGTGTGTGGCAAGAATCCCACTTCCGCCAACGTTCCGCTGAGTTACCGCTTATGGAATTTGAATCTTCAACGTTATTGCAAAAGCAGGTGGGGCAAACCATCGTACAGTTACCGCATGTCAAACAACGTTCGGCCAGCTTTTCCCATCGAGGATGCTCAAAGTTCTCATAAAAGATCGCTTTTAAATTTGAGGCCTCCAAAGACCGGCTCATATGGGCAGCGGCTTCTTCAAGAATTCTTCGGGCGAGGTTTTTCTCCTTTTCTTCAGCATTGCGATAATTGACTTCGCTCAGTGCTTTTGCGCCTTTCTTACTTCCCACTTCCACAATGAAGTAATGCTTCCCCTGGTCTTGAACTTCGGTTAGCACAATATCGAAACCAAATTTTGCCTTCGGACCCGTATTCATCGAGGTACAAAAACAAGTTCCACCAGGTCTGGAGCAATTGACTGCCACGATAAATATTTTTTTTCGTCTCAATTTGTAAATGGGATCAAAAAATTCCTGGGTGTTAAAGACCTTATCTTGTATGGTAATGGCATTTATCTCACAGGGCCTGACGCCTATGAAGGCATATTTAGGCGTTCTGTTCTTTTCTTTAACAACATCAAAACCACCATTATTTCGCTTTGCCCGCCACAACCGAATCTCAGGAGGATGAAGATACTTTTTCCAGGAATGAGGTCCTAAACTATATTCGAAGAAAGTCTCAGCGTCGTTTTTCTCAAGTTGATACGTGCCTGCATCCTGGACGTCTGTCCAACCGACGGGCAAGTCAGCAATTGTTTCCAGCTCGTCCAATACAATCGCATGGTTACGAATCGTGGGACCGACGGTTTGAAAACCATCTCTTTTCAGGATATTAAAAAGCTGTTGAAGGCCGTCTTGTTCGATGACAACCTCATCTTTAGCTTTTAAAGAATCGATGTCCATCAGCATTTCCCTTCTGGCACTGTTAACCAGCCCCCTTACATTCTATGGACGGCTCTCCTTTGCAAAGCCGTCAGGTTCTACTCTTGCCTAAAGGACCCGCTTTTACCAAATGGTAATTTCGTACTGATCAAGCCACCTTTTGAACAGCTTCCGGTTCCGCCTTGATGGTGGCACGCAGCTTGGCCAGCGCCTGGTGCGCGGCATTGATCATCGGATGCACGGTCGGGGCCGATGTCAGCAGCGGATGGGTAGCAATCTGCATCATATCCAGTTCACGTACCGTGGCCTTCTTCTGAATCGCCAGGGCAATCACATTGATTAACTCACCCACTGACGGCCCACCGGATACCTGGCCGCCGAGAATGATACCCGCGCGATCTGCGAAAACCAGCTTTACCTTCATTTCGTGGGCTCCGGGGAGCACGCCCGGATGACGATCCGGAGCTGTGGCGGTTGCCGAAACAATACGAAATCCTTCTTTTTCACAGGTTCGGCACGTCATTCCGGCGCTGGCAAACGAAATACCACCGATCTGTGTGGAAAAAGCGGCTATGGTGCCCTGTATTTGATGCAGCACGCGGATGCCGTAAATGTTGGTGCCTGCATTGCGTGCTTCTGCCGTGGCAGTCGAAGCAAGCCATACCGGCGCCGCTTTTCGAGTAAAGAAATCTCGCTTTACAGCACAGTCACCGACGGCAAATACATCCTCGGCATTTGTTCGCATATAGTCATCGACCCAGATTGATGCGTTCTCAACAACCCGCAAACCGGCCGCTTCAGCCAGTTTGCTGGACGGTCTGGCGCCGATGCTGACCAGCACCAGGTCAGCCGGAATCTTCTTTCCGCTCTCAAGGGATACGGATTCTACGCTTTTGTTACCGTCAATGGAGGCAACACGGCTGTTAGTATGAATTTTGATACCTTTCTTTTCTAAAGTTTGGGCGATCTCATCACAGAATTCATCATCAAAAGCGGTTATAAGCAGCTTCGGCATAATTTCGATAATGTGAATCTCCACGTCAGAGGCCTGGGATAACTCATCAGCAAACTCCGCACCGATGAAACCACCACCGATGATAACAACGTTTTTGGCTGCGTGCATTTTTTCTCGCAAAGCACTCATTGCCGACATGCTTTTGTGGATGGTGTAAACGCCTTGCTTATCGACGCCCGGAATCGGTGGCATGAACACTTCTGTTCCGGTGGCTAAAACAAGCTTTTCATAGGAAAGAACTTCACCGGCCTGCAATGTAACCGTATGGGCTTTGGCATCTAAAGAGACCACCTTTCCCACTTTGATGTCGATACCGGCGTTCTCAAGCGGCATGTTGCCTGCGGCGTTCTGCTTCGTATCGGATAGGGTGTGAATCATATAGGGGATGGCGCAGGGAATCACGCCGTCCCCGATTTCTTTGATGACGCATACGGATTTTTCAGGATATACACTTTTGGCTGTTAACGCCGTAATGACCCCGGCGGGCCCCCCACCGACGATAATAACGTTGGCTTCCATAATATTCCCCTTTCATTGCAGGTTCGTGCCAATAGATAATTTTTTATCATTCAATCAAATTTTCTATTTATTATTGATTGCGATGGTTAAATCAGATTCAAATAAATATATTAGCAACCTTTATGCCAAATTGGGTATGGATCGCAACCTGGATAACTGGCTAAAATTACAAAATAATTTAAGGTAAAGAAGTTTTTTCCAACGGCAGCGCAGCAAGTTTGTGTCAGGTTTTTTTTCAAGTTGTCAAAACTTTCAGGACCCTGTCAGAGATGGATTTCGATCAGTATAGGGGTTCCCGCGGACTCAACTGGAAACAGATAAAAACTCGAAAACCCGAAAAGGAAGCCTCATCTACTTCATACGAATCACGCTCTCCTTAGGGCCATCCTCTCCATCGAGAGTGATTACCTGCATTTATTTGCCTCAACATCTAAAATACTTCCAATCTTTTACACCCTGTAAAGAAACTCGACACTTTGCTTCGGATTAAGATCAGTATTCGCTTCTTTCATTCAACGAATCGTTTTATTTCCAAGTAGTTACCCGAATCCATTTTAAACGTACGCTCTGGCATACCCCTTGCTTTTTTTAGTATCAACAAGGCTTGAGAGGCAACGTGGTGGAAAAGGACTTTACCATTCTAATCGCTGATCGAAATCCGCATGTCAGAACGTTTTTGCAACGTGAGATGTCCGCGGCCGGCTATCGGACCCGGTTGGCGGAAAATGCCCGCGAAGTCCTTAAATGGGCTTTCCAGAGTGAATCCCCTGATCTGATCATACTGGATCCGGATCTTCCTGATGCCGATGAAGCCCATATGTTGGAGCATTTGATGGATCGTATTCCGAGGCTGCCGGTGGTAATGCATACCTATCCTTCAGAATATGGCAGTGGTTTAAAGGATAAGAAGGATGTTGTTTTTGTTGAAAAAGGCGGCGGGAGTATCGAGCGCCTTAAACAGGTCGTTTACGAGACCCTGGTCGAACATCCTTCCTGCCTGCAATAAATTTGATAGGCAGTAAATCATAGAAGAGGGGGGTGTAAATCAAGATTGTTGGTGATTTAGCTCAAACTTTTCAGGTATCAGTGTATTACATCATACAAAGGACTGACAGGGCAGATACGAATTGGAGCAGTCTCACAGATGAAACAGAATCCGTATGCGGGCTTAAAAAAGGTTATTCTTGCCAGCATGATCCTGGTACCCTTGATTCCGTTTGCCCTGGTATTGGGCATTGGAAATTATTATTTCACCACCTCGCTGGAAAGCAGCACCATTGCCAGCATGCAGCGAATTGTCTACGACCATCGCCAGATGATCGGGTCCTTTTTGATGGAAAGAAAAGCAGATCTGGAATTTATACTCAATACACACACCTTTGAAGACCTGAGCCACCCCGATACACTTCAACCTACGTTTGAAAATTTACAAAAAAAATCCCATGCCTTCGTGGATCTGGGAATTTTCGATGAAAACGGCCTGCATGTCGCGTATCACGGGCCCTATCAGTTGTCGGGCAAGGTGTACGACCAGACCCCCTGGTTTAAAGCGGTGATGAAAAACGGGTTTTATATCAGCAATGTTTTTCTCGGTTACCGTCAGGTTCCCCATTTTGTCATTGCTGTTGCTAAGGTGGATCAAGGCCGTCAGTGGGTCATCCGCTCCACCATTGATACCCAGATTTTTAACGATCTGGTTGAAAAGGTGCGTATCGGTAAAACCGGCGAGGCCTACCTGCTGGACGCCGATGGGGTTTTTCAAACCGAAAGACGTTCCGGCGGCGCATTAATGAGCAAGGACCCCGATCGCTCCAAATACGGGCCGGTTCATGACGGCACAAACACTTTCATTGACATTGATGCCAGCGGCGAACCCTATCTTTACGCGACCACCTGGCTCAAGGACGGCAGCTGGCTGCTGGTGGTTCGCCAGGAAAAAGCGGATGCCTTCAAAGCGCTGCGCCAGGCAACCTATCGAATCATTTTGATCAGCATTGTGGGCGGTGCGGCAATAATTGTGCTGGCCTTTTTTCTGACGGACCGCATCATCCGGCGCATGGAACGCATGGATCAGGAAAAGGATCAACTGGGCGAGCAACTCATCCGCGCCGGCCGATTGGCGGAAATCGGGGAGATGTCCGCCGGATTTGCCCATGAAATCAACAACCCCCTTCAGATCATCAAAAGCGAGTACACCCTGGTTGAGATGATTCTTACGGATCTGAAGGAAAGGGGAGAGTTAAAAGAATCCGAAGATCTAGCAGAACTGGAAGATTCCATTGATCAGATCAAACTTCAGGTGGATCGCTGCGCGGATATCACCCAGGCGATTCTTCAATTCGGGCGCAAGGGGGAACCCGAGACGAAAGATATAGATCTGCCCTCGTTCATCCCCGAAATAACCGGCATGGTGGCCAATAAGGCCGGTGTTCACGGTATCACCATCGAACAGGAAGTCTCCGATGAAATTGCCGGTGTTCATGGAGACCCCCGCCATCTGCAACAGGTTCTGGTGAATCTTTTAAACAACGCCATCGATGCCGTCATCACAAGACACGGATCTTCCGGGGGCGAAATTCGGATCGAATCCGGTCCGGTGGGAAACGGGCATGTTGAAATTAAAATCCGTGACAACGGCAGCGGTATCAGTTCTGAAAACCTAAAGAAGATTTTCACGCCGTTTTTTACCACCAAACCCGTCGGTAAGGGAACGGGACTTGGGCTTTCGGTATGCTTTGGCATTATCGATAAAATGGGCGGCGAAATGTCGGTTGCCAGTCGGGTAAATGGCGGTACGACATTTACCATCCGGCTGCCGTCTGCGAAGTAGTGTCGGTGCACAAATGGTAGATTTTGGTTCTAAGCAAGGCTTGAGCAATTTTGCAACCGCAGTCATAGCGCGCTATGTCGAGGATTTCAAAAGAGCGAAAACGCCGCTTAGGGCCAAAAGATGCCGTTTGTGGATGGGCACGAAGTAGTTTAACCACCTATACAAGGAGTCAACTATGGAGGCAATGAAAATAATGCTGGTGGATGATGAAGAACGATTTCTTTCCACCACCCAAAAACTACTGACGAAAAAAGGGCTCGATGTTGTCACCGCCACCAGCGGGGCGGAAGCCCTGGAAATGCTGAAGCACAAGCATATCCATGTGGTCATTCTGGACGTCAAGATGCCCGGCATGGACGGAAATGAAACCTTGAAGGAGATTAAAACGCAGTTTCCCCTGGTGGAGGTCATCATGCTGACGGGGCATGCCACCGTTGAATCTGCTATTGACGGTTTAAAATCCGGCGCCACGGATTATTTAATGAAACCTGCAGGTATCGATGAATTAATCGAAAAAGCAAAGGAAGCTTTCGATAAAAGACAGCGCCTGGAAGAAAAAATCCGTATGGCCCAGGCACGCACGTTCATGAAGTCGCCGCGGGAAATTTTGAAGGAGGCCGAAAAACCTTAAATATTCAATATTCAATCGAAAATATTCAAGCATTTTAGGATGTTGCCATGACAGAGAAGACCAAAAAAAAGGCTACTGGATATGACAAGTATGTGGACTGGAAATTCTTTATCATTCCGGTGGTATTGTTTTTTGCCATTCTGGTATTACCGACTCCCGATGGGATGAAGGATGTGGGTACTGAATACCGGGTGGGCCCCAAAGCCGTGGTAAATGATATCACCCGCACGCTGTATGGCAAATCCGGCTCTGATGTCGAACAGTGGCAAATGATTTCCGCCCGCATCATGGAACAGAATATGCGCATGGGGGCTCTTTCCCGTGATCGGTATTTGAAACGCGATCTCAAATGGTGCAAAAAATACAAAATTACGGCGGATCAGAAAAACTTCAGCAAAGCCCATAGCTACATCAAAGAGAATGTCAGCGATGAAGCTTTTGCAAGCCTCATGAAAAAGGCCATCAAGCTGCGAAAGGAAGGTCTCAAATATGACGAGTTGTCCGCCAAAGACAAAAAAGAAGCAGATAAAGGCGCCTGGCACATCAAAGTGGCCATTGCCATGGGGGTCTTCGTGGTGCTTTGCTTTTTAACGGAATGCATCCCGCTGCCGGGGGTGGCGTTCTGCATCGGGCTGATCCTGGTGTTTACCGGGGTCACTTCCAGACAGGAAGTGGCCATGCTTTACTGGAGCGACGCCTGCTGGTTTATTATGGGCAGTCTCATGTTTGCGGTGGCCTTTGTTAAAACCGGCGTGGATAAACGCGTGTGTTTGATGATGTTTAAAAAACTGGCGGTGCCTAATGTAAAATGGATCACCCTGATATTCTTTGTTATCATCAGCCCCCTGGCGTCGTTTGTCTCCGATCATGCCCTGGCAGCCATGTTTCTGCCCATCGGTATGCTGCTGTACCAGAACAGCCTCACCCGGGAAGTGCCGGAAGATCCCGAACTGGCCAAGATGCTGATGATCGCCATCGCCATGGCCTGTAACATCGGCGGTCCCGGAGCGCCTTCAGGAGGAGCCCGTAATGTCATCATGATGACCTATCTTACCGACATGTTCGGCTTTGACATCGGCTACTTTCAGTGGGTCACTTACTGCATTCCCTATGTTTTTATTTTGATCCCGTTGGCATGGCTTTTGGTAAACTGGCGCTTTAAACCGCGCATCACCTCCCTGGCGCCGGCTATGGAGCAATTGAAGAATGAAATCGGCAAAATGGGCGGCTGGAACCGCAAACAAATATGGGCCCTTATTATTTTTCTGATCATGCTGTACGGCTGGTTCACCGAAAAAATATTCTACCAAATGGGTATCTATCCGGTTCGCCTGGGAATTGGAGTGATTGCGGTGGCCGGTGCCGTGGCTTATCTGCTGACCGGAGTCGTCAACTGGCGGGATTACCAGGAGAAGGTGGATTGGGGAGTGGTCTGGCTTTATGCCGGAGCCATCATTTTCGGCCGAACATTGGACAGCACCGGTGCCGCTTACTGGCTGGCAAGAACCGTGCTTAACTTTCTGGCGCCTTTGGGGATGGATTCCGGGCTGCCCCTGATGGCGGTCTCAAACGGTCTTACCGCGGTTTTAACCAATCTGATGGCGGACGGGCCGGCCGCTGCCGCCGTCGGCCCGATAACTCTGAATATGGCCGGTATGGTGCATCCGGGTAGCGCTTATTTGCCGTTTACGGCCATGGCCACCGCTATTTCGTCTTCTCTGGCCTACTGCCTGATTATCGGAACGCCTCCCAACGCCATTGTGTATGCCAGCGGCTATCTGGAACCTAAGGACTATCTAAGGGTGGGTATTCCCATGTGGTTTCTGGCGAATATCGCTCTGCTTTTGATAACGGGAGTTTACTGGGCTTTCAGAGGATTTGGAGGGCTACCGGGGTTCTAATTATAGAGATATCTGTCAATGTCATTAACTTAAATCCATTTATCGTGGGAGTGGCTTCCAGCCACGAAAAGAAGTCGCTCTAAAGTGTTAACAACAAACAACGGACAACAATCTACAGACATTATCATTAGGAGAATCAGTGTGAACCAAAACTGTCAAGGCTATAAAACGGAATCCCAAAAAATGATTCAATATAAGAGCGGCAAAACCTATTTCAGCAGGCAGGTAGAACGAAAGTTCTTCTTTATATTGACAATCATTATGCTGTTGCTGGGGCTTCTTGCCAAAGCCGGCTTGTTTTGAAATTGTAATTTTAATTTAGAGAAAACAAAGATGGATTCAACCCAAAATTTTTCTTTTCGATTTTATTTTCATGCCCTGAATAAAATTCTGGGTGAACCCCGCCGTTTTTTCAGCGAACTTCCGGTTGATTTTGGGTTTATAAAACCCCTGGGATTTTTGATCGTTTCCAGTATTTTCTTTACAGGGGCCAGTCTTATAAGCAGTATGCCCGCCAACCCGTTTTTTATAGGAGGTATCTTTTTTATCAACGCGGTGGGCATGGTCTTGATTGCATCCGGTCTGGGATACATAGTGATGGTCATGATTATGGGAAGGTCCGTCACCTTTAAAAGGCTTTTCAGTATTTATGCGTTTTCATCCGGCTTGACACTGCTGGCTGCGTGGGTCCCTTTTTTTATCTGGCTCAGCGAGCCCTGGAAATGGTGGCTTATCGGAACCGGCATGGCTCGGGCATGCGGGTTCAGCGGCCGGCAGGTTATTCTGATCATCGGATTGTCTTTAGGCATTATGATCCTGTTTTTCTGGATTGCTTTGCCGCTTGTATCACCGATCAAATGATGGGCCAAAAGATGCCATTTGTGGGTGGACACTAGCTCATCACCAGTCAACAAGGAGACTCAATGAATGGGTGATAAAATAAAAGTTCTTATGGTGGATGATGAAGAAAAATTTCGTTCCACCACCGAAAAGATTTTGCAACGCAAGGGCTTTGACACCGTTCTGGCTGCCAGCGGGGAAGAAGCCCTTGACAAGCTGGATGAAAATCCCGACGTGGTGATCCTGGATGTCAAGATGCCCGGCATGGACGGGCACCAGGCTCTTGAAGAGATTAAAAAGCATTCACCCGATCTTCCGGTGATCATGCTTACCGGCCATGGAGCCTTGCCTTCAGCTAAAGAAGCTTTGCAAAAAGGGGCCTTTGATTATCTGGCAAAGCCCTGTGACATCAATATTTTGGCCGGCAAAATCGAAGATGCCTGCCGCCGCGCAGAAGATCCGAAAAAATTTGAAGAAAAAAGAATCCTGGGAGTTATGGTTCCTTTCCAGGAATATACAACGGTAAGTGCGCAGGAAAGCGTTAAAGATGCCATCTTTGAATTGAAAGCCTCCTTCACATCGAAGCTGAGCACCAGCCGGCTTATGGAAACCGGTCATCGTTCCGTTCTGGTCATGGATGACAAGGACAACGTCCAGGGTATTCTGGCCATCAGGGATTTGCTCGAATTGGTTTTGCCGTCTTACCTGACGGCCCCCAAACCCTCCATGGCCGACAGCATCCAGTATTCTCCCATGTTCTGGCAAGGGATGTTTATCAAGGAAGTAAAACAAAAATCGGAAATCAGGATCAAGGACGTCATGTCACCGGCGCCGTTGACCATTGAAGGGACCGCCAGCCTAACGGAAGCGGCCTATATGATGATGAAAAACAACGCCCGTCGGTTGGTGGTGGAAGTTGCCGGAAAAGTCGCTGGTGTAATTCGGGAGCAGGATCTGTTCTTTGAAATGGAGAGAATACTTAGAGAGAAGTAAACAGTTCCAAATTTCACCTCTTCGCTAGAATTTCCTTGACATTTATTATACTTTAGGTCATCTTGACCATAATGATTGAGTTCAGGAGATAAGCTATGACCGAAGAGACCGTAAATATTGCAAAAGCTAAAAAGCATTTTTCAGAGTTGTTAGGCCAAGTGGCTTTTGGCAAAAAACATTTTCTTATTACAAAAAGGGGCAAACCCATGGCTCGCTTGGTCCCTGCGGATGAACTCGATATGCACCTGTGCGATGCCAGGGGGTGGTTAGAAAATAATGATCCTTTTTTTGATACCATCGATCGAATTATCCTGGATCGATCGAAACATGCGCCAAGAATGTTAAAAGAAATCCCCGCCGAATAATGTACCTGCTTGACACAAATATTTTGAGTGAACTGATTAAGAAGCATCCCAGCCCCTTAGTGTTATCTCAATTGGGTTCAAAGCCGGCACACACTTTGTTTACTTCATGTATCTGCATTATGGAATTGCGCTTCGGAAGTGTTCTCAGAGAAGATACCGAAATTTTTTGGGAAAAGGTAACTCAAGAGATTATTTCAAGGGTCAATATTGTTCCCATCGCTGAAAGGGAAACCTTAAGCGCCGGGAACATTCTTGCAGAATTGCGCAAAAAAGGTGAGAGTATCGGATTGGAAGATGTGCTGATTGCAGCCTCAGCCGTTGCGAATCAATACATTGTGGTTACAGCCAATATCCGCCACTTTTCAAGAATCAAGGGCCTGAAAGTTGAGAACTGGCTTGAGGCGATTTGATCAATGTGAAATCATTCCACTTTAATGAAACGGGAATTTTCCCCAGAAATCCTTTTCGTTTTCCTGCCATTTGGGGCCGAACTTCTTTTCAAAAAAAGATCCCATGCGATCATACCAGCGGACCCAGGTGCTTTTACCGTGTTCTTTGGCTTCAAGCACATCATTTAAAAAGGATGCAATATTGACCATTTCTTCTTTGGGTAGATAGGAGGCGGCACCTTCCCGGTAGGATTTAACAATGTTGTCCGGACTGAGAGCACGGGCGGTCAACATAACAGCCGTAACCTTTTTTTGGTTGGCGATTTCCAGCACCTGGTACCCCTCAACACCCATAATATCCAAAATCGCCAGATCGAAATACTCGGATTCCAGAGAGTCTTTGGCAGCTTTAAAATTTGACGCTTTAACGGTTTCACACATGGGCAGCAGGTCTGCCAGGGTATCCAATACATCCGGCTCGTCATCCACCAGAAGCACCCGTTTCCCATCCAGAAAGTCTTTGGCGGCCATCATAGGGTCTCTCCATTTTTAAAATTTGAAATGCTCAATTAAGGTTTTAACATCTTTGTGCCTCTATTCCATGAAGAACGGTAGCGCCTTCCCGTTTTTTAAATTCACCAGTCCCTCCTCACAGATCCTCAGATAGGGAATCGCGGCCCCGGTTAATGTTATTAAGGATAAAACCGGGCTGGGGAAGGGTACGCCTAAATCCCGCGCCGCCATGTTGACTTCTGCAAGATGCTGTGCCAGGGATTGCAGAGGAAGGTCAGATATGACGCCAAAAACCGGCAGGGCTATTTCTGCCAGAATTTTTCCGGCGCTACAAACAACCACTCCTCCCTGCATTTCGTGAATACGGTTTACAACGGCGACTATGTCGGAATCATCCGCCCCGACAACCACGATATCCGAAGTGTCCCAGGCGGCGCTGCAGGCAAAGGCCCCGGCTTTTAGGCCGAATCCCGTTATCAGGCCGGTAAATAACCGGCCGGGGTTGTGTGTGCGGTCTATGGCCGCAATTTTCAGGAGGTCTTTTTGGGTATTGGCGGTTATGTAACCATCAATGACCGCACAATTCAGCGCCGTCTCAGCGGTAACCAGGTCGGTAACCATTTTGATTGCGCGGACCCGTATATTTTTTATGGTTTTGGTGGCTTTAATAGCAAAATCTGAGGGTTGAAGCTTGCGTGGCAGGCGGATCGTATTCAGGCTTTTCTCGGTAAAGGTGTGTTTTCTGGGGGGAACCAGTAGTTTTCGATCTTCGGTGATTAGTTGACCATTGCTGACGACGATCTGGGCATTAATGGTAGCGAGGTCGGGAATAATGACCAGATCCGCATAACGGCCCGGCGCAATACCGCCGATCAGATGATCGAGGGAAAAATGCTCGGCCACATTCAGTGTGGCCATCTGAATAGCGTTGATCGGTTCAAATCCGTAATCAATTGCCTTTTGAACGAGGGCCTCCATATAGCCGTTTGCCATCAGGTCATCCGGCGATATGCCGTCGCTCACCAGAATCAATCGACGCAAATCAATGCCGTGGTCTTTGATTTTGGCAATTTCTTCCAGATCTTTGCGGACAGCACCTTCACGAACCATGACATGAAGCCCCAGTCGCAGCCGTTCAAGGACCTGATCGGTATTGATGGGTTCATGGCACGATGATATGCCGTTGGCGATATAGGCCGCCAGCTTTTTTTCGCTGGCGCCGGCGGAATGCCCCTCGAGAGTCTTGCCGGCTCGCTGGGTTTGTTCGAATAAAGCCAAAAGCCAGTCGGGTTCCTGAAGCACCGCCTGCCAGTAGGACTCGCCCAGGCCAACGATATCATCACGTTCTAGAAGCTTTTGAAGAGTTTCTTTTGAAATGCCTCGAGCCGCTTTGCTGATGGATATCGTCGCCGGGGCGGTCGCCCATATTTTGATGGGCTGATTTTTAAACGATTCCAGCAAATCGACCAGACCCGCGTATCCGGCGACCAGGAAAACCTCCAGGGTTTCGGTAACGATGGTGGTGGTACCGCCCTTAGCGGCATATTTTAAAAATTCATCGGCTTTACACAGCCAGGCCATATGGGTGTGACCGTCAATCAGACCGGGAATAACCGTCTGGCTTCCGGCGTCGATCACTTCGGTTTTGGGCCCGATGGTATCTTCTGGGTTCCTGCCGACATAAGCGATCCATTTCCCTTTAATGCTGACGGCGCAATCATCCAAAAGTTCACCGGTGTAAACGTTGGCAAGCCGGGAATTCACCACAACCAGGTCGGCCTTTTCCTGTCCCAGAGCCACCTTCATCAACGCTTTGGCTTCGTCGGGGCGCTTTAATAACATCGATTCATCATTTGCCACTGTAATACCGTTCCTTCCATTACAGAGATATTCGACATGATTTCGTTGGGACGTAAAATAGGATATCAGGCAGGTTCAATATTCGATAAACTATATATTGATTTGGAATTTCCGTTTCATGCCGGCTTGAGTTGTGAAACAATTTTTTTATTGGATTTGTAGCCCGATTCCAAATGATGAAGAATTAATTTTTCACATCCATCAGCATCTTTTGCCCGCAATGCCTTCAAAATCTGGCGATGCTCTTTGAGGGATTTCCGATAAAATTCCGGCTTTTTGTCCAAACTAAACTGCAGACACCGTATCGAGTTCTCCATTCGTAAAAAAACAGACGCCAGCAGCTTGTTTTGGCAATGGGTTATGTAATATTCGTGAAAGCTGAATGAATGATCAAAATAGGAAAGGGGATCCATTTGATTAATGGCGGCCTCCATTTTATTACATATTTCTTCTATGGCTAACAAATCTTGATCGGTTATCAAGTTTATAAACTTTCGAAGACAATATACTTCCAGCAAGATTCTTGCTTCGTAAATTTCTTCCAAACCTTCAAGTGATATTAACCGAACCTTCGCTCCTTTGTTCGGTTCGATTTCCAGCAATCCTTGTGCTTCCAATATACGGAAGGCCTCGCGTACAGGCATGCGGCTCACATCGAGCCAATCGGAAATTTCTTTTTCTTTGAGTTTTGACCCGGGAATAAACTTCCCGCTAAAGATGGCGCGTCGGATATGGTCAACGATCTGATCTATCGGTGTTACTATCTTCATAAGATAAAGATCCCGGGTGTTATTATAAATTGGATAGGGCGCCTATGACAACAGTCCCCATATCATTTTTATGGCAACGATGTAAAGCACCAGGCCAATTACGATCTTCACCTGCTGCCCTTTAAGCTTAAATGATAAAAGCCACGCACCCAGCAGTCCACCGCCGATGGAGGCAAACGCTGAAATACCCAAAAGAGGCAGGTTGATGTTGCCAAGCAGTACATGACTCAGGAAGGCCGATAAAGATGAGAAAATAACAATAAACCCGGATGTCGCTGCCGCTTTGCGGGGTTCGAAGCCAATCCAGATTAAAGCCGGGACGATTAAATTCCCGCCGCCGACTCCGAGCAGTCCGCCGACGTAACCTGCAATTGATCCTATCAGCACACCGAACATCAATTGTTGTTTCCAATTGTACAGAGAATCTTTCGCGCGGGGTCTGAAAAGCAGCATCATCGAGCCGGCAAAGATCAGAAAACCCGAAAAAAGCCACAAAAGAATTTCCCGCGATATGAATTGGGTGCAGTAGGCACCTATAGGAGAAATAATCGAGGCGACGATCAAGATCGGAATCGCAGTCTGAAATATAACCAGTTTGTTGCGAATAAAGGTAACGGAGGCAAAGCTCATGCTGAGGCTGTTTAAAAGCAGGGCAGTGGCCATGGCTTCTTTTAACGAAAATCCAAACCAGAAAAGGAACGGAATGATGCTGAAGGCAGCCCCAACGCCGGCAATCGTCAACACAGCGGTAAAGCAAAAGACAATTAGGGCAGCAATAATTAGAGACAGCATATTATTCTTTTTTCTGAGCAGATTATCGAGAAGTTAGGGTATCGAGGAATTCTATTGCACCGCTATTTTTTGATCGTCTAAGGAAAAATTAAATGTAATTCTGAGCCACACCTCCTTGGGTTTTTGCTGCCTATCCCATTATGGTTTGTTATCTGGAATACTGAAAATTAGCTTAACTATCAGCTGCATAATCTAACTCTTTTGGTTTACCAGTGAGAATAGAAAAGCCATACTTGTTGTATAACATCAGAAACAAAACGATTGCCAGCGCCATTAATTGCACATAAAAATTAGCAAACATGAGTATTAATGCAGATACGATTTGCAGGAACCTGAGGATAAAATGCATTTTTCTTTTCCAATAACCGATATTAGCCATCGAAAGAGCAATAACACCGACGCCCGTTGCAATAATCGTCCAGATGCAATTTTGCCAAGGCGCCTGTAAAATCAAGCCGGGTTTCAAGACCCACAAATAAGGCATCACCAAGCCAACCAGCGCAATTCGAAATGAGGTTATTCCGGTTTTCATTGCCGGGGCATTGGCAATTCCAGCTGCTGTAATAAATGCAACACCCACTGGCGGTGTTTCTCCGGCAAAGACCGCAAAATAAAAAATGATCAGGTGCGCCATTAATGTAGGAACCCCCAATTTAGCTAATCCGGGCCCTGCAACAATCGCCATAATCATATAGGCTGCCGGCGTGGGCAAACCCATTCCTAAAAAGATGGTTGCCAGCATTACACTTGCTACCGCAAAAATCAGATGACTCTGTCCGATATTCACAACCACGGTGGAAAATTTCATGCCGATGCCGGTAATGGTAATGATCCCCACGCATGCGCCTGATATGGCTAATACGGTTGCAATCGGTGCTCCGGCCTTGAATCCTTGCGCCAGCCCTCTCAATATAACTGCGGGATTCATTGCCATTTCTTTTCGAATAAGTCCCAAAAAAACCAACCAGATTACCGCACCGGCTGCAGCCATTCGAGGCGTTCGACCCGCTACTAGAATCAGAATGATAATGACAATGGATGACAATGGGATAGCGGCTCTTGTCAGCAGACCGCCTTCTGTCAGGCTGGGTACTTGATCTCGTGGCAAACCATACAACCCCATGCGCCCTGCTTCAAAAAAGACAGCTAACAGCAGACACAAAAAATATAACAAGGTAGGGATGATCGCTGCTTTGCAAATAGCAACATATGCTATTCCGGTGATACCCGAAATAAGGAATGCGGTGCTGCCCATTACCGGTGGGGTTATCTGGCCCCCCATTGATGCGGCCGTTTCTACAGCACCGGCAAAATAGGGCTTGTAACCCACTCGCTTCATGAAGGGGATGGTAAAGGTCCCGGTAGTGGCCACATTTGCCACGCCGCTTCCGGAAACGCTGCCAAACATCATACTTGACAGTACCGCCGATTGAGCCGGGCCTCCTTGGCGGGTGCCGGTTAGTGCAAAAGCAAAATCCATAAAAGTTTTACCGGCTCCGGTTACACCTAAAAAAGCACCAAATATGATAAAGTACCAGACCATCGATAGCATGACGTGGGTGGTGGTGCCGAACAATCCGTCAATCCCCAGAAAAACGCCTTCGGCCACCCTGCCGTAATCAAACTCACGATGTGAAAAAAAGCCCGGGACCCAATGGCCAAAATGAGCGTAAAGAATAAATATCAGACCCACAATCGCCAGAGACGGGCTGGTTGAACGCCGTGTAGCCTCTAAACAAACCACGACCCCCGGAAGATAGACCAATTGATCGTGCAGTTCGGGCATCCCTAAACGCAACGTGATCGTCTCCGCTGTTAAGACCATATACCCATAGCTCCAGATCGTCAGGGCAATCAAAATGCCGTCCACCGCCCAACGCAGCACGGGGTTTTTCTTGGAGAAAGGATAGCTTAAGAATATGACCACCAGCGCAGCCATCAAAATCAAGGCTCGATTTGCCCATGGCTGCAAATTACTCCAGAGGTTCACCCATTGCAATACAAGGCAATAAACTGCACAGATGATAAAAACAATTAGCTCAAGGTTATTTTTTATGGCCAACTCTTTACGATTGAGATAGCGCATGATCTCCTCCAAAATTATTTGAATTCATGAAGGGTTCCCCAAAATCAAATTTGACTCAATAGTTTTTAGTCGCCAGCCTTGGCAAAAGATTTTTACTCATAATTCCTGGAGAAAATAATAAAAGAGATGTGCTATTTGTGCCTATCGATCTATTCCGGCATAAAGCAGCCTAAGTGGTTGGAAGAAAAATGGACAAATTCATTTTTCTTCCAACCCGGCCCTGGATGATTACGGTTATTTTGTTATCGTTCTAGCATAAAACAACAGATCCTAATAAAGGAGATCTCGCAAGGTTCCTATTTGGGTCTAATACTTTCTGGAAGATCCTTATACCTATCCTTGGGCAAGAGGCCTTTTTCATAGTAATATCGTGCCGCACCGGGATGGAGCGGGATCCCTGCCTTGAGATTTTTAACCGCTTTTTCGAGTGTGATCAGGTCTGAATATGCGCCAATCTCATAAAATTCATTCATGTTGTCAAAGAGCAGCTTAGTATATTCATACACAACATCTTCAGGCATATCTCGCCTGGTGGCGATCATTAAATCATATGCAAAGGTCTCCATTTCCTTACCGGTCTTATCATTTTTTCCGTATAGGTCTGCTGGAAGGGTAGTGCGGTATAATCCATGGTTGCCTGCGCCATATTTTTTATCCATATGTGCAAAAAATTCGTCCAATTTGCCGGGTGCGAAAGGAATCCTTTTGATTTTATTCATTGTTGCCAGGTTTTCGACAGAAGGCTGACGTCCCGGATTGTTGCATTCAAACATATCAATCGTTCGATCCGCCAGCGCTTCGGGAGCATGACCAGAGCCACAGGAAAAATGAACTGCCGTATAGTCCTCGCCTTCCTTTAAGCCATGAACATCAAGGACCTCACGGCAAATCGTAACGAGGGTACATGCCGCGGAAGACAGCGAGACTTTTTTCCCTTTCACGTCGTTTAGGTCGTTCATGGGGGAATCAGCCAGAGCTGTAAAGTAGCCGGCACCATAAGGCATGCTGTATACAAGGGCAATTTTGTCATAAAACATTTCTTTAGATTTTTTACCGTATTTTTGAAATCGATCTATTCCCCTTTTGGCCAATTCCAATTCTAGGTGACTGACTTCAGCGAAATCTGTTCTACCTAGGCCCAACATCTTGACAGAAGCGGTCTCGGCCCCACAAAAAGCAGGGGTAACCCTCATGGTTTTGCTATATTTGTTGACCAGCTGGCAATGCTGGGCAGACCAGACATATTCCAATGAGCCCACTGAATAGCAGCACATCTCATAATCTTTTTTCCCGGCTAAAACAGAGACGCTGGTAATTGTAAAGAAGGTAATTATTGCAATGGCAATCAAACTTATTTTCTTCATTTGGCGTCCTCCTTTCCAAGAGCAATCATGTAAACTTAAAGTGCTTTGTTTCCTTACTCTATAATCGGCATATCCTGAACTACGATGGTCAAATCCTTTGGGATTTGGTTACCGGGGAAGGGATATTTAGCGGTTCCAATCTTACCGGGTTTGATTGGAGGTTTGCCTACTTTTGGGATCCAAAAACCGCGAGTGATGTCTGCTGAATCTGATGAGCATCTAGTTTTTAGCTGTAGCGGTTCGGTAGCGATATTCTGAACCTTTGCTTGAATCCAAATCGCCGGTTGATTGGCCCATTTTCCCTTGTAAACAATGATTTTTGTTATTTTTGCTTTGGAACTCACATCGAGATTAATAACCATGTCAGGATTCTTCGGACCGCCTGCTTGGGCTGCTGCTAAAAATAGGCCTAAAATGAATAACACACAGATGCAAAAAATTAAGCTGACGTTTTTTCTCATAACACTTTCCCCCTTTCTTGTTTGAAGATATCAAGTGTTTGGAAACTTCCCTAAAAACGCGTTTGCAGCAAATCCGGATTGAAAAAATTAAATATAGAGATCCCCTAGATTATTACTAGCAAGGCATATGCCATTTTCTAAATAACTGGAATAAATGATTGTGATCCGTAAATGTCTGGGAATAGATACTGAAATATATTGCAAGGCCCGCATTTCTAAAATAGCGACAACATTGCTCGCCAATATAAATAATTAATATAAATCAGTAGTTTAATCGGATTCATTTAAAAAAGGCTTCATATCATGACATCGTATGGTCGGTTCAAATGGATGAGTGTATTTCGGATTATTTGTATCGTCTTTTAAGAATTGCAACGCAAGGCCGTCGAATTTTTGATAATTTAAAAAATATTGATTCAATTAGAACATCCGTATGAAACAAAATGTAAAATAAAATGAAACATTATGTTACGTTTTTCAATTACAAATGCTGATTTGGCAATAATTCTTTCGTTCAACACGAATCTGCTATTTTAATTATCAACAGAGAAGCAAATTGGTGTAACGCAAAAACAGCTCAATAGAAATATAAATAATGTATACATTATTTATATTTCTATGACTAAATTGTTTCTTTTTGTCAAGCCTTTTTCGATGGATTTTTCTATTTCTGGGATTTTTTATATGCGGGTTCAGAATGCACAACCAAGGTGATGAGACGAATGAGGGAAGTTTGATTTAAGATGTACGGGTTCCATAATTAACAGTCATAATTTACCACCAGGAAATGACCTGATCACTTGAAAAGATTTCTTGCACCAGCTGGTCGTAGTCAACATTTTCCCGATACATGGATATTTCGATATTTTGGGCTGCTTCAAATGACTGCAAAATAAAATTGCGCGTCATTTCATCAGGTTCTGAACGCAAGATATGTAATACTTTCATATGGTTACCTCTTAGAAGGGGATAATCACTTCATTTTCTTTGAGTTTATTAGGGAGTTCCTCGAGACTCAGGGGCTCGAAGCCGTATTTTTCCACATTGGCCGGCACATTGCTGTAACGGGTGCCTTCCATCTCGTCAATGAATTCCATGTTGTCTTTATATTCTTCGGTGAGCTCGATCTCATGGTTTAAGACGATCATGCTGACAATGTGAAACTCCATCAAAAGCCCCAGACTCGTACGTAAACCCTCGTACTGCCTTTCCTTTTCCTTTATCAGAACTGCCACTTTTTTTGCCATACAAATCCTCCTAAAGCATCACATACCGATCACATTCCTCTACCATTTCAGCATTGCGCGCCTGGGTTACAAAATCTTTATCAACCAGGCCGGGAAGTTCTTTGCCCTGGTACCCTCGGTCGATATAACTGACTTCACACACGGCAACCTGGGCGATGTCGATAAGTTCTGAAAAACGCGGATCCTGGGTTAATTCGACGCCATCACCGGTAAAAAATATTTCAACCTGCTTACCCGCTTTTTTTGCCGCCTTTGCCAATCCAATTACATGGTGCAGGTTGTTTTGGGTAGACACACAAATACCGATACTTTCGGCCATAGCCTGTCTCCTTACTTTTTTTCTCCTTTTTTCAGATAAAAACGAAAAAAGCCTTCCTCATCATCTAAAGATCCGAGCCATTCGTGTCCGGATTTTCTGGCCAGCTTGGGCATGTCTTTCTTTGTTCCCCGATCGGTTCCCAATACCTCTAAAATTTGACCGACCTCTAAACTTTTCATGGTCTTGGCTGTTTTTAAAGTTGGCATCGGACAACTAAGTCCTCTGACATCCAGGGTTTCATCCGGTTTGATTTTTGTGAGGTCCATATCGCTAATCTCCTTCGCAGGCGTGTGAGTGGTAATTTAGAAACATTTTCTGTTCAATGCGTTCACCCGGTTTTAAAAAAATAAAATCTTCATCTAAATAGGGGCCATAAAGCAGCTTATTCAAATAGGTAAGATCTCCCTGGACTTCTTTAAATTTTTTATTGAAAAATTTGGCGTTTTCAGCAGTTCTTTGGCGAAGATGCTCCGGATTGTCTGCTCCGGTGTTGATAAAAACAAAATGGCTGTAGTTCTTCAGTTCTTCTTTCATCCCCCACACAGCTGTTTTTCGTCCCAACCGCGGCGTATAATCATTTTCTATAATACCCAGCGGATCCTGTCCTACATGGATCCAACCGGCGGTCAAATAATAGGTTCCGGGTCGCTTTTTTAGCGCTTCGCGGTAAGCCGAACAGGAGCCCAAAAAGAAGGCGATGCAGTCATGGCAACGGGGCACGATAAGCCCCTGTGCGCTGGCCGTCACACCGGCGATGCCGTTTGAGCATAATCCATATCCCAGAACAATTTCGCCGGCCCGGGCGGCAACTTGTTCAATTTGATCCTGAACGAGGGAAGGCATTTTTTGCGGGCAACGATGCAGGCCTTGGTCCAGATACCGAATTTCGATATTCGATTCTGGTTTGCGGAGCATTTCAAGCTCAGGTTCAAATATTCGGCAGGCGACTAAAACTCGAGGTTTATGATTCACTGAACAAGATCCGAATACGGTTTTTGATTACTTTATGGTTACACAGGTGCATTCCGCCAGATGGCAGACTTTACTTGAAACGCTACCCAGTAAAAGCCCTTTGATTTTCCCGAGACCGCGACTGCCGATGACAATCATATCGATATCATTGTTTTTGGCAAACTGTATTATTTCTTCGACGGGGTCCCCACTGAAAACCATTGATTTGGCGATTTTTAATCCCATCTCCTGCACCTGTTTTCGGGCAGCCTCCATGATGCCTTCGCTGATGAGTTTGGCGGATACCTTGCCGATACCGCCATTAATTTTTTCGCTCTTGATGTATTCGAGGATTTCAGGAGGAATATCCTTATCTTTGACGACATGAATAAGAAAAAGTTCTGAATTGTGATGTTGGGCGACATCGGCAGCAAACAGTATTGCCTTTTTGGAATGCTCAGAGCCATCAAAGGGAATTAATATTTTCTTAACCATAGCGGTATTTTCCTTCAGTTGTTCGGTTTCTATGCCAGTTCGCGTTCACCGGCCTCAAAAGCCTTCATGGATTCTTCTTCAACCTGAGCTTTGACGTGCTCTCTTATTTCAACAAACCGTTCGGTCGTAAGAACCCTGAAATCTCTTGGCCTTGGAATATCTATATCAATTACAGCTTTAAATGTTCCCGGGCGGGTAGTCATGACAAAGATTCTATCTGCTAAAAAGACGGCTTCTTCCAGATCGTGGGTGATGAAGAAGATGGTTTTTCGAGTCAACTCGAATACCGAAAGCAGATATTCATGCATCAGCCCTTTGGACATATTATCAAGCGCGCGGAAGGGCTCATCCAACAGTAACACCTTCGGATCGTTTATGAGCGCCCTGATGATTTCCACCTGCCGCTTCATTCCTGAGGATAGATTGCCCGGATACAAGGGTTCTATCTCCCGACTGAGTCCCAGACGACCCATTAAGTCCCGCGCCTCACTTACCGCTTCGTCAACCCGCATTTTACCCTGCATCACCGGTCCGTAGATGATATTGCCCATAACCGTTTTCCAGGGAAATAGGGCACCTCCCTGAAAAACAACAATTCGATCCGCACCGGGTGATTGAATAATATCCGGAGCGGCAATTTTTTTTCCATCCAGATAAATGGCTCCGCCGGTGGCATTATCAAATCCGGCGATGGCATTTAACAGGGTCGTCTTGCCGCAACCGGACGGTCCCACAACCATTGCAAATTCGCCAGGCTGAATATCAGCATTGCAGTCCCGGCAAGCATGTACATTGACACCTTCAGGATCGTAAACTTTCTCTACATGTTCAATGAGAATTCTACCTTCTCCTTTTCCATCTGGTTTACTTTCCACAGTTTCCCTCACTTTTTCATCCGGTTAATCCGCACGGGTTGTTTCTAGTAATCCGGAAAGATCAACATCCACCTTACCGCTGGCTGTTGACGCCTTGATGGCCTCTTCATGCAGAAGCTCTAAAGCTTCAGCTTTGATCTCCAGGTATCTTTTCGAAGTCACCATATTCCAGTTGCGAGGACGGGGCAAATCAATTTCTATTATTTTCTTTATTTTAGAGGGCTTGTTGGTCATGACCAACAGGTTGTCTGCCAAGATGATGGCCTCATCCACTTCGGAGGTAACGAATACATGGCTGGCATTTGTTTCTTCAAAAAGATTCAGATAATACTCCTGCATCAACTGTCGGGTCATGGCATCCAGCCCTCTGAAAGGCTCATCCATGAGCATGACCTTGGGTTGATTGATAAGGGCGCGTGCCAATTCAGCCCGTCGCTGCATACCGCCACTGAGTTGGCTGGGGTATTTGTCGCGGAAGTCCTCCAGACCCACTTTGACCAAAAGGTTCAATGTTTCCTGGTGGGCTTCTTCTTTGGACATGACCTGACGGGCAAGTGGGCCAAACATAATGTTTTCGTAGCAGGTCAGCCATGGGAATAGGGCGGTCTCCTGAAAGACAACCAATCGCTCCCAATTAGGACCGATTATACGTTTGCCGTCTATTTGTACTTCTCCAATATCCGGACGCTCATATCCGGCAATCAGATTAATGATTGTGGTTTTACCGCACCCGGACGGACCTATCAAAACAGTTAATTTTCCGGATTCGACGGTAAAGGAGCAGTTTTTCAATATAACCGTATGAGTTTTCTTAAAAACAGCCATCTTGCCCACATCCTTAAAAACGACCTCACTTGCTTGCTTGCTATCGGACATGCGCTTTGCCTCCTTAAAAAATTCTTTGCCATCTGGTGAAGTAGTTGCCGACCCAGGAAATACCTACGGAGCAAATCGCCCCGCACAAACCAATGATACCCATTCCTAAAACAACGTGAGGATAGTCCATAACCGTGTGATTGTACCAGACGTAATAGCCCATACCTCCGTTGTTGGACATCATCTCCGCCGCTACAACCAGAATCCAGGTAATCCCCATGGCGAGTTTCATGCCGGTGAAGATCTGCGGCATGGCTGCCGGTAAAATCACTTTCCATAACATTTGCCTTTTATTGAGTCCGAATGACATGGCCACCCGTGGCAAACGGATATCGGCTTCGGATATTCCGCCCATGGTGTTGTAGACGATGGGGAAAAAGGCCCCATAAAAAGTTAAAAAGACAATTTGGGACTCGTTATGAACAAAAAACAGCACGCTTAACGGAATCCAGGCGATCGGAGGAATCGGACGAATCATTTCAAAGGCGGGAAAGATAAGATGTTTTGCGACCCTTGAATATCCAATGGCCACTCCCATGGGAAAACCAATTAAGATACCCAAAAAAAATCCCGCCAACACCCTGGCCAAACTTTTGAGAATATTTATTAAGACTGCAGATACCGGCAGGTCAAATAGGGCCATCAAGACCGCCTTGGGCGTAGGGATCTGATGAAAATAATTAACGAGTACCACAATAATGCTCCAAAGCCCCAAAAAGAGAACAAATGACATGATTTGTCTCAGGAGGCTCCAGTTGATGAAGTTCTTTTTTAATTGTCGCCAAAATTGTGATTCAATAGAGGCTGTTTGATCAGGCACAATATTCTCCTCTCTATTGGGTAATGGATTCGTCCAGTGACTCGGTAATGGCTCTTCTCCATGGGATAAGCCGAACTGTTAAATATCGAATTAAAACAGAGGAGCCTAAACCCAGAACTCCGATGACGATCATCCCGTCCACAATAAGGGGATATCTGATCAGAGTGTATGATTCCCAAATGCGGTAACCCAGGCCCCACTTTCCGGTGATCATTTCTCCCACGACTGCTCCCATCCAACCGAGTCCCATGCCGATAGCGCATCCTGATGAGATAGATGGCAGGGCACCCGGCAGGACCACATTCCAAAATATCTGTTTGGGGGAAGAACCCAAGCACCGTGCCGCTCTAAAATAATCCCGGTCGATTATCTTAACCCCCGTAATCGTGTTTAACAGTACTGGAAAGAAAGCGTCTATAAAAGGGATAAAGGCAACACTCATTTCCTGATATGGTAAAAGCAAAATGGCTAAGGGAAGATAAGCAGGGGCCGGAATGGGACGCAGGACTTCCAAAATTGGAAAGGTAAAATCGGAAAACACTTTTTTCCAACCAATCATTAACCCCAATGGAATCGCAATGATATATGCGGCTGACACCCCTACCAATACCCTGAGAGTGGTCGCTCCAGTATCAATCCAGAAAACACTGGTTTTTACCCACGCAATGCCCTCCTCCAATACTTCGGCAGGGCTCGGCAATAGCGAAAACCGGTACACCCGGAAATGAACCAGCAAGGCCCAGGCCAAAAATAATGACACGATGGAAATGATGGTTAATATAGTGCCTTGATTAAAAATTTTACTTTTAATGGTCGGCGGTTTCCAAACCAAATCCAAAGTTTCTTCTTTTACATTAGACATATTTGTTCCCTTTTTAAGAAAGCAAATTTTTTTCTTAAGGGCAATCCAAAGCAATAGTTTATCGGGAGGATGCTTCCGGCATCCTCCCGACCCAGCTCATCAGACTGATTGTTTCCTGAATGACGTCTACCTTTATTTATAGAAACTGCTATCCGCCCAGTCCGCCGCCTTGAAATGTTTTTTGAGAAACTTCTTTTCGTACAGAAAATCAATATCTCTCTGCATGACTTCAATATGCTCGTTTGTCAATTCATTGGAGTATTTATATCTTGCAAGAGAGGCCTTTAACGATGACAACGGGATCTTCTGCTCCAATGCTTTAAAGACGATTTGGGCAGCCTCATCCGGATTGTTTTTCATAAAATCGTGCAGATCGTTATCAGCCCTAACAAGCCCTTTGACGATATCGGGGTGCTTCTTGGCAAAATCTTCACTGACCAGCAGGGGCCAAATCGCATTTACATAGGGTTCGTATTGGTTGGCATTACAGGGTTCAAGGCATTTTCCGATTTTTTTAAGCCTTGCAAGCTCAATGTAAGGCGGCCAATAGCAGAAAGCGTCAAGCTTGCCGGCTTCGAGATTGCCAATCGCCACTTCCGGATTCTGGCTGACAATATTAAATTTTATGCCTTCCTGTTTTGCGATTTCCTCGAGGATGCGGTGATGAGAGGAGCCCACACCGGTGGCGACGGTTGCACCGTCCAGTTCCTTTACGGTGTTAATTTTTGAATCCTTGGGCACGAATATGGCCCCCACATCACCGTGAGGATATACCGCCACCCCGATCCATTTGGTATTCTGCACTTTGGCTTGTAACATTACGGCCGGCATATTTCCAAGATAAGCTATTTCAAGCTTGCCGGCGATCCAGTTGTTGATGAGATGCACGCTCCACAGGCCGAAAAACCAGTCCACATCGACATTGGGGAGGTATTTCTTATAAAACTGTTTTTCCTTCATCACGGATGTTTCCAGCATGCCATACGGACAGTAGCCCCAGACGATTTCCATTTTTTCTGTGGTGATTACGTCTGTTTGAATCAGCTTGCCGGCAAAGGCAGGAACCGA
>Ga0255055_10000461_pt1 | contig 31635 bp, 32 predicted proteins | sample JV7_2_27_MG_FD_188633 | JGI IMG/M metagenome (GOLD analysis project Ga0255055, IMG submission 188633) | Seawater microbial communities from Jervis Inlet, British Columbia, Canada - JV7_2_27 | ecosystem: Environmental > Aquatic > Marine > Inlet | place: Canada: British Columbia | collected...
TGAGTGGATTCGGAAGTGCGGTGCCCTGATTGCATCGGCCTGCTGCACGATTCCGAAGGCTCGCGCTGCAGGAATACAGTGAGAGGCTCTGGCCTCGTGCCCAGAGACCGAGAGGAGGTAAGAAGAATGAAGATCAAGATACTGGGACCGGGGTGCGCCCGTTGCCACCAGCTGGAGAAGACGACCAGAGAGGTGATCAAGGAACTGGGCATCGACGCTGAGATCGAGGAGGTTCGAGACCTCAAGAGCATTGCGGAGTATCCGATCCTGATCACCCCGGGCCTGGTTATCGATGATACGGTGGTTTGCTCGGGAAGGGTGCCTGGCAAGACCGAGGTCACCACACTCATAGCAGCCGCCTTAGCAAAGGAACAGAGTTGACATGCTGCACGGTTCTCGCTGTATCGCCGGGCAGCGCTCTGGGCGTCTTTGCGCGTACGATCCGACCTGTGTAGAATGTGCTGATATGTGCAGCACCTGGGTAGAGCGATGAGCAGAGCAAGATACACAGTCGTTGCGGTGGTTGCAGTGACCACGGTGGTATTGTCTGTAGTGATCTTCAGCATGCTGAGCAACGATCCGCCAGTCATAACAGGACTGGAGGCTAGATCAGAGAGGGTCTCTCCTGGGGGGAGTACGGAGATCGCCTGTACGGCATCGAGCCCTGGCAGAAGGGAACTGAGATACGAGTGGTCGGCCAGCGGAGGCGAAATACAGGGGACAGGAGCCAATGTAACATGGATGGCTCCCGATTCGGCAGGAATCTATAGCGTTACGATCACGGTATCAGACAGCCGCGGTGGCGAGGACAGCAGCGAACTGGACATCCATGTGAGGGCGAACAGGGCACCAACGATCACGCGCCTCACCCCCGATGCCACCTGGACTGCTCCCGGAGGCAGTATTCGTGTGACGTGTGAGGCACAGGATGCTGATGGTGACGACTTGAGCCATCTGTGGTCAGCGACTGCCGGTACCATTGAGGACATGGGGGAAACGATCGAGTGGACTGCTCCCGAGCATCTCGGAACATGCTCGATCACGGTCGTGGTCAGTGACCCTTACGGAGGCTCGGTTGCCGACACGCTGTCGCTCAGCGTGACCTCGATGCAGCCTCCGGTCATCGAATCCCTGCTTGTCGAAGCGGACGGCGGTCACAAATACCTGAGAGAGACCGATTCTGGATATGAGGTCGGCGAAGGCAGGGTTTTCCTTATCAGGTGTGCCGCTTCACATCCCGACGGTCTTGAGCTAAGCTACGAGTGGGACTGGGATGACGGTGAAGTGTCCGAGACCCCCCCGGGCGGGGCAATGATAACGTGGACAGCACCCTATGAGCGCGGTGCACTCACGATCACAGTGAGCGTATCCGACATCTACGGCACTACCGTCAGCCAGAGCGTAAAGCTCGAGGTGGTGTCTTGCTCGAGATTTGGCTGATAGAACATGGACAGCCCCAGTTTGGGGCCAGGACTCGGAGGTGGTTGCCTTCAAACCGTGTGATTGAGGTCTTGAGGTTGGAACTGCAGGCCGTTCTCACCTAGCATATACAGGCTAACGAGGTACCCAATAAGATGACGACCTCTCTCAGAGAGAATCTCCGGGACCCCGCCAGGAGGTTTCTGGTGATGGCGCTGATCGTCGTGGGAGTAATCCTTGTGCTCTCTAGCCAGCAGCAACCACCAGTGATCCAGGCCCTGGAGATCACCAGCGACCGCCATGGGCACTGCTACCTGATACAGGACGAGGCTCTGCAGTACAGGATCGGACGGGAGCAAGCATATGACATTGAGTGCACTGTTTCGAACACCGGAGTTGCACTCACTTACGATTGGGCGTGCGACGGTGGCGAGATGGAGGGGAAAGGGCCCCTAGTTACCTGGACTGCTCCCAACTCGTCCAGTGATGTCACGGTCAAGGTGACGGTACGCAATGCGGCTGGAGAAGAGGTCAGTGAAAGCGTTATTCTGCGAGTGGTGAGTTGCTCGCCATGTACATTCCGGGGGTGCCCGTAGGTGTTTCTCCGTAACTTGGTATAATATGTGCCTTGTGGCCCCGGATATAGGCTTGGACAGGAGGAGCATTATGGCCGATCAGCCAATAAGAAGAACACTGCTTGCCGTTACGGTGATCATGGCAGCGCTTCCGCTGCTCATGGCTGCCTCCTGTACCGCCGAATGGCCAATCATCCGCAGCCTGACGGCTGACGCGGACTGGATCGCACCGGGGGGTAGCATCTGGTTGGAGTGTTCGGGTGACGGTAGTGACACATTGAGCTATCGATGGTCGGCAAGCGAAGGGAGTCTTGCCGGCACGGGCCCAAGAGTGCAGTGGAATGCCCCCCAAGAAGTCGGCATGTACGACATCACCGTCACGGTTGCCAACGCTGAGGGCGGGGAAGCCACAGAGTCGATAACACTCATAGTGTCGGACGGCCCTCCACCCGAGATTCAGAACCTGGTCGTTACTGCCATAGACCACGAATACTTAAGGGAAACCTCTGCCGGGTACAGAGTCGCCAAGACATATGAGTACCGTATTGAGTGTATTGCCACATCCGAGGATGGTGAGATCGTCTACGAGTGGTCAAGCGATGACGGCGAGATCCTCGAGGACTCAGAGGATGGCTCGACCATTATCTGGACTGCTCCGGACGAGTCGGCGCCCGTTACAGTGACGGTGAGAGTGTTTGATGGCGTGGGCAACTGGGTCGAGAAGAGAATCGATTTCGACGTGGTTTCCTGCGAAGGATGCGTGGTCTGGTGAGGCCGGGAAGTGAGATCTATGCGATGGCTTTCACTTAGGCTAAGGCAGGCCCGGCACTACAGGAGGTAGAGTAATGACAAGAAATAGGTTGATTGCAGTCATCCTGGTCATGTCGATCGCGGTGGCCATCGCGGCAGTGTCCTGCACAGATCAGTCAAGCGATCCTCCGGTCACCCCTGATCCCCCGGTTATCACCGCTCTCGAAGTCACGTCTGACAGGGTCTTCCCTGCGGGAAGCACTGAGATCGTGTGCATTGCATCTAGCCCTGATGGAGAGGAACTCCTGTACGAGTGGTCCTGCGATGACGGCGAGATAGAGGGCACAGGGGACAAGGTCACCTGGACGGCCCCTGATTCGGAGGGCGACTACACGATCACAGTCACAGTGACCTCCGGCAGCGGCGGGCAGGACACGAGAGAGACGACTATCCAGGTGCGGGCAAACAGGCCGCCGATTATCACCAGTCTCGCCGCCGATGCCGCTTGGACTCTTCCGTCAGGTAGCCTCCAGATAACATGTGACGCTGAAGACCCCGACGGTGACGAATTGAGCTACGTATGGACAGCCACCGATGGCAACATCAGCGGCACAGAGGCAATCGTGACCTGGACTGCTCCCGAAGACGTTGGTGAACATGATATCACAGTTGTCGTTGACGACGGTCACGGCGACTCAGATACGAGAACGCTGCGTGTCAGCGTAGTGACGGGGCAACCGCCGGTTGTCGAATCCCTCACTGTCGAAGCGGATCACAAATATCTGAGAGAGACCGCGTCTGGGTATGACGTTGGAGAAGGCAGGGACTTTCGGATTACCTGCACCGCCTCACATCCTGATAGTCTTGATCTTACTTACGAATGGGCATGGGAGAGAGGAGAGATAGTGGAGGTCTCCGAAGATGAAGCGATGATAACGTGGACCGCACCCTATACGCGCGGTGCGCTTACGATCACCGTGACGGTGACAGATACTCACAGCAATGCGGTCAGTCAGTCGGTAGAACTCGAAGTGGTATCTTGCTCAAGCTTCGGCTGATAAGGCGCAGGCAGCCCCAGTTTGGGGCTCGGACCGCCAGGTGGGCAGGGTTACAGCATGTGTCTTGAATGCTATCACGCGAGGAGCCTCTGAGGAGATCGGCAGTTCATCCCGCACAGCTATGCGATCATGTTGGAGTGTGTTCTGCAACGAATGTAGATTCGAACGAGAGGGGCTCCGAGGAGAGAACAGGATGAATAGGAGGGCAGGGTCGATTATCACGGCGGACCAGGCACAGGCAGGACAATGATTCGAGGTGATATGTGACGATGTTTAGCAGGTTAGCCGATTTTCTCAAGGACACGTTCCGGGACCGCTTCAAGCGGTACCTGATCATAGCGATGATCATCCTGGGAGTAGTCCTGACCATCGTGGACGGACCGGCTTTCGAGCTGATTCCCGACGACGGTTATCCGGTCCATTTCTTCCACGTGACAGGCTGTACGGGCTGTGCTGAGCAGAAGGAGTTCAATATTGGGCTGCAAGCCCGACACCCCGGGATCTCCATAGTGCAGTACGACGCCCTGCGCGAGACGGAGTATAGATTGCTGCTGGACATGCTCGGCGAAAGGGGCGTGGACGATGGGCCGCTGTTCCCCGTTACGATCTTCGGTAACCAGGTCTTCATGGGCTGGGAATCAGAGGAGACAACAGGCTGGGCGATTGAGGAAGCATTGAAGCAGTGTCTCGATGGAGAGTGCCCGCCTCCAACAGCTAGAGACCCCGACGAGGGGATCGACCTGCCGCTATTCGGCAGGATCGTGTTTGCCGAGCACTCTCTAGCCGCCCTGGCCGTGATCCTGGGACTTGTCGATGGCTTCAACCCCTGTGCCCTGTGGGTGCTCATCTACCTCATATCGCTCGTGGCTACTCTGAGAGACAAGAGGAAGATATGGCTGATCGTCGGTTCTTTTGTGCTGGCTTCCGCAATTCTGTACTTCCTGCTGATGACGGCGTGGCTGAATCTCTTCTTGTTCATCGGGTTCTTCAGGCCGGTAATGGTGATCATCGGTCTCGTGGCTCTCGGTGGCGGAATACTGCAACTACACGGCTTCATAAGAGCCAGGGGCGAGGTTGTGTGCGAGGTAGCCGGTGAGGCGTCCAGGGCGAAGACTATGGCTAGAGTGGAGAGGATCGTCTCCTCACCGATGACCCTCGCCACCATACTGGGAATCATCGCTCTCGCCTTTGCAGTAAACTCCATCGAGTTCGTCTGTTCGGCGGCGATCCCCATGGTCTTCACACAGGTCCTGGCTCTGGCCGACCTAACCACCTTCCAGTACTATGGCTACATACTGCTGTATGTTCTGTTCTTCATGATCGATAACATAGTGATCTTCGGATCGGCAGCGATCGCCATGACCTCCAGCCTGGGTGTGAAGTACGCAAAGTACGCCCGACCAATCGGTGCCGCAGTGCTCGTACTCCTCGGGGTGCTGCTGCTCTTCGCTCCCGGACTGCTGACCTAGCCGACAGCTAGAACAGACCGATCATCCTCAGCCCCGTATAAATCATGAAGCCGATGAAGATGTACCTGAGCGGTCTCGCGGGCAGTGCGTGCGCTGCCCTGACTCCGAGTTGGGCCATTGGCACACTGGTCATCACCAGGCACAGTCCCACGGGCAGCAGGTTGACGTAGCCTATCGAATAGGGGAGAAGTTCGGGTAATCCCCACCCGTTAGCGACATAGCCGACGATGCCCCCTGCGCCGGCGAACATGATCGACGCCACGGACGTTCCTATGGCAACATGCATGGGAAACCGGAACGCCAATACCAGTATGGGGACTATCAACACCCCTCCACCAAGCCCGGTCATCCCGGTCACCACGCCTATCGGAAGCCCGCAAGCCGCAACGAGCCACGGGCCGGGCCGGGCTCCTTCATCCTCCCTGGCCAGCCTGGGCACCAACCCCAGACCCATCCACAGCGCAACGGCCAGCATCAGTGCCCCGAAGCCCGTTCTCAATACTCCGCCGGAAAGCCGGGCAGCCAGGGCGGCTCCAGCCAGTGCCCCAACCAGGGCACACGGGCCGAGCACCAGTGCCGTTCTCCACTCGACGGCTTTCCTCCTGTCGTGTCTCCATGTGCCGCTTATGGCCGTGGGCAGAATCACAAGCAAGCTGGTGCCTATGGCCGTCATATATGCCAACTCGTCGGCAACTCCCATGTCCAGCATGATCCAGTAACTCAGCGGGACCATAATGAAACCACCACCGACACCAAGCAACCCGCTGGCAAAGCCTGCGCCGGCCCCTACAGCCAGCAGTGTGGAGATATGAGTTGCGATCAGCTTTTCTCTCTTCCCAGCTTGCCTTCAAGCCAGCCAACTTCGATCGGCCGCTTTCCGTGTTCAAAAGGAATATAGGGCTTGATGTCCAAGAGAGGAGTACCATCTATGGCGTCCAGTCCCTTCACCTTCAGGACATTCCTCTTCCTGGCTACCAGTTCCACTACGGTCAACGCCAGGGGACACGGTCTACGCGGCGATCTGGTACTGAAGAGACCGCGCAGGCTGTCCTCGCCGGGCGGTTTCACTAACAGCTCATATCTCTGAGACCTATGAAACCAGTAGATGGCGATAATATGGGAGAACCCCTCAATGTCCTGCAGGCCTTCCTCGAATTCCTCAGATACCTCTATCTGAGAAATCTCCTCACGTTTATACCGCTGATTCGGTACTTCTCCCGTATTCTTGTAGGGAGAATGGATTATCCCTACAGGCTTCAATTCCAGACTACGCCTCTCTTCCATCCTTCCAACGTTGACGACCGACCTGTTGATTCATCGAATTATACCACCGATTCACAACGCGCCCCGCGACTGGCACTGGTGCCACGAAGACACAGAAATCCGTTTCCTTAGAAGTCAGAACATAGGCGGGCAATCAGCTTTGGGAAGTGGAACACACTCTCAAGTGCTATGATTAGATTGCAGAGGAGGAAGTGGCTTCGCACAGGCTGCTCGCCGGCCGTGCTCAGACAATCCATTTACGCTTGATATTGCGCAAGCTCAACACAAACAGACCGATGCAGAATGCACCGAGAATCAAGAAACTCAGTGTAAACGACATGATATTACCGCCGTGTACTGCCCCATGAAGTATATCCGCACCGTAGGTTATAGGCAACACGTATGAGAGCGGCCGGATGAACACCGGAAGAGTCGCAATCGGAATGAAAAGGCCGCACAGGAATATCATCGGAAAACGGAAGAAGTTCGAAAAAGTCTGGGCTTCGAATGCCTGACTAACGGAGACTGCGATGAAAAGCCCCAGAAAGGTCGATACGATAGCGATCAGGATGATAGCCGGCATAACCAGAGTCCATGCAACTCCAGACAGGTCTGCCAGAAATGATGCGATTACTACGGGAACGCATGCATTTGCTATCCCGAAGAGAATGGCCCCTGAGGTCTTGGCCAGCATCAACAGCTCGAGAGGGATGGGAGCCAGTAGTAACCTGTCAAACGAGCGCTGCCTCTTCTCGAAGGTGATGGTTACCGCCAGCATCGACGTGGTGCCGAAGAGAATGGAGATGGTCATCACTCCTGGCAGGAGGTCGGGAATGCTATCCAACCCATGGCCTGCTCTGACGAAGAACATTCCGGTCCAGGCCAGAGGGAATATCATCCCCCAACTGATATTGGGCGGCTTGAGATAATATGTCCGCACGTCTTTCAGAAGGATACTCGAGAATGCAATCCAGTGGTTCATTGACGTCCTCCGCCTCCGCCTCTCTCCTTCTCCTTCTTCATCGAATCTGCCTCGATGCCGGTAATCTGTACAAAAACATCCTCCAGCGAAGGCAGGTGCCGCCGGGCCTCGGTCACCTGAACGCCCCGTTCCTCCAGGAAACGTATCAGGGGGGCGATGTTGATTGGCTCTCCAGACTCGACCCATAGGTGCCCCGGGGTGGCAGACTTGAACCGGTATTCCCTGAAGGCCGCGTTCATCTCTTCAGCGAGGTTGGCTCCAGACTCGGAGATGGCAAGACGGAGCACGTTTTTACTCCGAACCGGCTGCAAAAGGTCTGCTGTACGCTCAGTTCTCACAACTCGGCCGTTCACGATGAAGGCAATCCGTTCACAGAGCCGCTCGGCTTCTTCGATGTAGTGGGTGGTAAGAAACACGGTGATGCCCTGTCGGTGGAGCTCGGAGATTATCTGTCTCACCTGGCGCGCGCTGGCGACGTCTATCCCCGTGGTCGGTTCGTCAAGAAACAGAATAGGCGGCTGGTGTATGATCCCGGCAGCAAAGGTGAGCTTCCGTTTCATTCCCTTGGAATAGCCCTGGAAACTACGATTGCCGGCATCGGCGAGGCCGAAGGCATCAAGGAGTTCCCGTGCCCGCCTCTGGCGCTCGTTCCTTCGCATCCCGTAGAGCGCCGCGCAAAAGCAGAGGTTCTCATAGCCCGTCAACTCAGCGTAGAGGTTGCTTTCATCAGGAACTGTGCCGACCAGGTGCTGGCCCGCCTTGGGATTGTGCGTGCAGTCGATACCGCCGATGCGGATTGTCCCGCCATCCAGACGAGCCAGACCTGTCAGTACGTTTATTGTTGTAGTCTTGCCAGCGCCATTGGGACCAAGAAAGCCGAATAACTCACCTTTGCCAACATCAAAACTGATGTCGTCCACAGCAAGGACTTCGCCGTAGCGCTTGGTAAGCCCAGCTACCTCTATGATCGCCCCATTAACCGATAGCAAATCAGTGCGCCTAGCCCTTCTTCTTAAGCTCAGAAATGCGTTCCTCTAGCCCCTTGGCCTCTGCTACGAGTTGCTTCAGATCCTCTTCGAGTTCTCCAACGGTTTCGTCCCCAGTGGGGGATCGCCGTGGTGCATGCCCGGAGCCGCAACGGTAGCCCAGATGGCGATGCACGCCATGCTGGGGTATGCGGGCAGGGTGCTGCTCGCAGCCACATTCAGAGTGATGACACATCTTGCTTCCTCCTTTCCGCGCAGTGTTCTTTGCACAACTGCTCCTCCTGCGACTCCTCGACACTAAGGACCGTTGACGTGAGCCTCCGACACTTCTCCAGCGCATCCTCGTTGACGAAGTAATGCACATGATTTCCCCGCCGCTCTCCCTTCACCAGTCCGACCCCCTTTAGCCCCCGCAGGTGTTGGGACACCGCCGACTGAGATACCCCCAGCAGCCCGGCAAGAGCGTTGACGCAGAGTGCGTCCGGACGGCGCTGACGCTGCAGGTACTTCAGAAGCCTGAGGCGCGTGGGGTCAGACAACGCTCTGAAGAGCGCCGCCTGCTCCTCAATGCGTTCCTGCAGTTGTGCTCGACCTTCCATAATATTATTAGTATCCACTAATATACTAATACTATCATCGGCAGTGACACCTGTCAAGCACTCTCTCCACCGTCGGGATACACAGCTACGTTCTTGTGTTCGGCTACGGTGGTGTCATGGGACGGTACGGAGACAGCCGGTCCGACGACAGGGGCCGGTCTGTGGAAGCATAATGGGGGGAGGTTGCTCAGTCTATGAGGTCACAAGTCCCGTGTCTTCCTGGCACCGTGCCTCATCTGCACCACCGCCAGCAGCAATGCAATGAAGCAGATCACAGCCAGGACCGGAAAGACCGACTGGTAACTACCGGTGGCATCGAACACGTATCCGGCAAAGGGCGATCCACCGGCACCGCCGATTGTGCTGCACAGCATCAGTGCGCCGACGATCACCCCAAGGGACTTCGTGCCGAACAACTCCGCAGGTACAAGCGACGCGAGGGGTATTACGCCGCCGTACGCGAGTCCGAAGGCGATGGCAAACACGTAGAATGCCCACATCTCCCTGGCGAAGATAAGCCAGACCAGCGTCAGGGTCGCCAGCACGAGGCACAGAACGAGCGCCTTCCTTGCCCCCACCTTGTCAGATAGGACGCCCATTGAGGCACGGCTGACGATGCTGAGGCCCGCGATAAGTGAGAGGATGCTGGCCGCGGCTATCTGCGACATGCCGCTATCCGCCGTGTGGGGCACAATGTGGACTGTGATCGCCTGCAAGGAGAAGAACCACAGGAACCATATCCCCCCGGTGACCCAGAATTGGGATCCTCTCACTGCCTGAGCAAGAGAAAGACCTTCACCAGAGACCTCCGCGCCGACCGGTTCCTCCTCCAGGTCTCCATATGGCCTCAGCCCTTTATCAGCCGGACTCCTCCTTATGAGCTGGGCCAGGGGGATGATGGCTGCCCATGAAATCACGCCAAGGATAATGAATGCAGTCTTCCAGTCGTAGCTTGATATCAGAGTCTGGGCCAGAAGCGGTGAGACAACCGCCCCTATCCCGAACCCGGTGGTCTGAATGCTCACGGCCGTGCCCCTCCTCTGCACGAACCACCGCGGTATCGTGGAAATCAGCGGAGATATGAAACAGCCAAAGGCCACCCCCATGAACAGCCCCCAGAACACATATGCATCACGAAGCTGACCGATCTGACTCATGAGGATGAACCCGACACCCATCATAAGGCCTCCGGCGCTTACCAGAACCCGGGGGCCGTACCGATCGCTCAGCTTGCCGGCGCCTATCGCAAGGATTCCGGCCACCACATAAGATATCGACGGCGCTAAAGAGAGCGGGCCTCTGTCCCAGCCAAAATGCGTCTCCAGCGGTTCCAGGAAGACTCCGAAGGTATAGACTGAGAGAGAGCAGGTCGCCATGATTCCGGCACTCACGAATGCGATGATCCAGCCGTAATGGACACGGCGCAAGCTCATGATCCTGCAATTTAGCACACGGAGCGACGCACGGCAACAGATCTGACCGATGATCACGACCGCACGGGCAACTCATTCCTCTTGTCGTCACTCGGAGGGACACGTTGCGGTCAGAAGGATAGTTGACGGCCGACCAGCCGATTTCCACGCAGCGAACATCGGGGCAGATCGCCACTTGACGTTTCATCGGCCTTACTCGTATACTACATAACAAACAGGCAAGGAGGGCATGATGGCTGATAGTGTATACAAGGTAATCACGTTGGTCGGCACCAGTACAGAATCCTGGGAGAAGGCGGCGGCAACTGCTGTTGAGCAGGCAACAAAGAGCTTGCGCGACCTGCGGGTGGCCGAGGTCGAACAGCTCGACATGACGATCGAGAACGGCAAAATCACGTCTTACCGCGCAAAGCTACGGATCTCCTTCAAGTACGAAGGCTAATAGGCCCGGCTAAGACGATAGCGCACTAATCGGAGATCTTCCGCCTTACGGGGCCGGAGCTTTCTGAGGTGCTCTGTGTCTTGAACATGCCCGGCGCGCAGGGGCAGGGCCGGCAGAGGAGTTCTGCGTCCTTACGCACTCCGGGGTCGAGCGCGCTATGAGCTACGCAGATCACCGGTCGGCAATCAGGAAGCGATGACCGGCAGAACCGATGTCACACACTGCACCGGGATCGATGACAACCTCTTCACGAGAGGTTCAACCGGCTGACTGTCAGCAGCCGGGTTCGCCGGGATGCCCGCAACAGCTCTGTCTCCTGGTCACCTTAATCATGTTATTGCGCAGCACAAGATAGAGCTTCCTGTGCAGAGGCATCTTGACCGACATATTCGTGAAGATCGCCCGTAACGACGGCATAACTCCTCCCCCGGCACCAGACCAAGCCCATGGTGTCACGGCTTGATTTCCGCAGGGTCTGGCCGATGGTGGGACTAATCGTGGGCCATTGCAGGCTCATCGCCGCCATCACCAGGCCATCACGGCATAGGCCGCTTCTACTTCAGTTCAGAGAGCTGCCTCAGATGAGCTTTTTCCTCGGCTATGATCTTATCTACCGTTGCATGCGCTCGCCGGGGCAATATCTCCTTCATCGTATAGTAGAAGAGTATGGCATCCTTCTCAGCACCTATGGCCAGCTCCAAAGCCTTCCTGTCGCTGTCCACCTGGTTCGCCGTCTCACTTATGGCCAGGTCGTCGGTGAAGATCGCAGTGTCGATCAGTGCCTTCAGATAATCGACGTACTCCTGAGTACAGGTCTCCGCAGTCGGGTATTCCGAGACCTCGGCAAGCATACCCTCAAAGATCTGAATATGCTCCCTCTCCATATCGCCAAGATACTGGAAGACGCGTCGGGCCGCAGCACTGTCGGTCGACCTCGTCATCACATCGTAGAACGCGATACCCCGCTTCTCGTTGCCGATGGCCATGTTGATCAGTTCACTCGCAGAAAACGCTACGGACATCTGTCAGATACCTCCTTTGCTCTTGTACTTCGACCCACATTCTCCTGTCTCTCACTCCGGACCGGATCCGTTCCTCATCCTGCCTCGTGCTGCCCGGAAGCGATGTAATCCCCGAGCCAGTCTCGACCGATGCGATAGCCCCAGGTCCCACACTAAGCCATCTGGATCGAGTTCCATTCTCAAAGTTTGCGCAGTGGATATTGTACGATGTCGCGGAGGATGAAACAAGGCGCAACGAACGCAGTGTCTGCATTGGAGGGTAGGGCAATAATCGAGACTTCACTTGGCGAGTCGGCCGATAACTGCTATGATTTCCTCGAACTGTCATTTCTTGGAGGTAATTCGATGAACAAGACTGAGATACTTAAGAGGTCCGATCTCTTTCGCACACTGGACGAGGACGAGCTGGCATTGGTCGCGGCGATCGGCAGCCAGCTGGACTTCGATAAGGGAAGTACAGTCTGCAAGCAGGGTACCCTGCTGGACAGTATCTACGTCATTGAGGAAGGCGTGGTAGCCATCATCCTGGAGGTGGGCCCGATGGCAGAACGCCAGGTACAGGCCGCTACTCACTTTGAGAGCTTCGGCTGGGTGGCTATGATACCGCCTTATACCTGTACGGCTACGGCCAGAACCCTGGAGAAGACGAAGGTCATCGCCTTCAGCAGGGACGAATTATGCGGTCTGTGTACTGCGCGGCCTGATATGGGCTTCAAGGTTCTGCAGTCACTGGCCTGTGTCATTTCAGGGAGGCTGCGTCAGGCCTATGTCCAGTTACTGGGCGTTACCGGCGCTGACGGGCACTAGTCGACGCCCCGGATATACAGATGTGATCAGGGAGTAGTAGATTATGACGAGCACGACACTCGATTCGATGTTGCAGGAGAAGCGGGTATTCCCTCCTCCGGCAGAGTTGAGTCAGAAGGCATACATCAAGAGCCTCGATGAATATAGGGAGATCTATCGGCGATCCATTGAGGATCCCGAGGGTTTCTGGGCCGAGTGCGCCCAGCAGCTGGATTGGTACAGGAGATGGGACAAGGTGCTGGTCGAGGACTTCAAGGAGGCCAAGCACGAATGGTTTGTCGGCGGCAAGCTCAATGTCACCTACAATTGCCTGGACAGGAACCTTACGGGCTGGAGAAGGAACAAGGCGGCGCTGATATGGGAGGGTGACACCGGTGACAGCAACACCCTGACCTATCAACAACTGTATCATCAGGTGTGCAGATTCGCCAACGTACTCAAGAAGCGTGGAGTCAAGAAGGGCGACCGCGTATCCATCTACTTGCCCATGATCCTGGAATTGCCCATCGCCATGCTTGCCTGCGCACGAATCGGGGCCGTCCATAGTGTGGTTTTCGGCGGTTTCAGCGCCGAGGCACTGCGAGACCGGATCCTAGACTGCGATTCAAGGACTCTCATCTGTGTCGACGGTTACTACCGTGGCGGGAAGATAATCCGCAGTAAGGACAATGCCGATGCCGCCCTGGAGAACTGTCCGGAGGTCAGGGACGTCATAGTGGTCCAGCGGGCCGGCATTGTTGTGAACATGGAGCAGGGTCGAGACTACTGGTGGCATGAGGAGATGCAGGCTGAGGACATCAGATCGGTCTGTGAGCCCGAGGTTATGGATGCCGAGGATCCGCTGTTCATCCTCTACACGAGCGGCAGCACCGGAAAACCCAAAGGGGTTCTGCACACTCAGGCCGGCTACCTGCTATTCGCCTACCAGACGTTCAAGTGGATATTCGACATCAAGGAAGAAGACACCTACTGGTGTACGGCCGATATCGGCTGGGTCACCGGTCACAGCTACATCGTATACGGCCCGCTGGCTGCCGGCGCCAGCTGCGTCATGTTCGAAGGTGTCCCCAACTACCCCCGTCCCGACCGATTCTGGGACATCGTCGAGAAGTACCAGGTCACCATCTTCTACACCGCTCCTACCGCCCTCCGTGCCATCATGATGGTCGGCGACGAGTGGCCTAACAAGCACGACTTGAGTTCACTTCGCATACTGGGCTCAGTGGGAGAACCGATCAATCCCGAGGCATGGATGTGGTACTACAACGTGATCGGTAAAGGCAAGCGCCCGATTGTGGACACATGGTGGCAGACCGAGACCGGCGCGGCGCTGATAACGCCGCTGCCCGGAGCCACCCCCTTGAAACCAGGCTCGGCCACATTCCCGTTCCCCGGAGTTGAGGTGGCTGTTATCAGGGATGACGGGTCTCCGGCCGATGTGAACGAAGGCGGCAACCTCATAATAAAGCGCCCCTGGCCCGGCTTGATGCGCACAGTCTACGGTGATCCTGAGAGAATGAAGAACACCTATTTCGTGCAGTATCCGGGTGTATACACAACGGGAGACGGGGCCAGGGTGGACGAGGATGGCTACTACTGGCTGCTGGGAAGAATAGACGACGTTATCAACGTGTCGGGACACCGGATCGGCACTGCCGAAGTCGAGAGCGCCCTTGTGGCGCATCACAAGACCGTCGAGGCGGCAGTAGTGGGCATGCCTCACGAGATCAAGGGACAGGGCATATACGCCTTCGTGACGCTGAAGAGCGATGTTGAGAAGTCCGATGAGTTGAAGAAGGAACTGGTAGCCCACGTCCGTAAACAGATAGGCCCGATAGCGACACCCGATAGGATACAGTTCGCCGACGCTCTGCCCAAGACCAGGAGCGGCAAGATCATGAGGAGGATCCTGACGAAGATCAGCAGCGGTGAGATCGACAAGCTGGGAGATACCTCAACCCTGGCCGATCCGTCCGTAGTGGATGTCCTGGTAAGAGAGAGGGAGAGCTGAGGCGACCCTGACGCAACGCTGGTCGCATCTCTCTCAGGCAGCTGCCACAGACTGTATACTGCTGAGCGCCCGAGGCATTTGACACAGTGCAGTGCCTGTCATAGACTGGTGTCTGCAAAGGCCAGACGATGCACGGTTCTGAATCTGATCGGCACCACGCCGAGAGGACATTGCATACCGCGACAAGAGGTGCTCGAGTCCGTTCAAATACCGCACACGGACCAACGATCATGAGAGAAGAGTTCTACAGGGCAAAGGTGAAGGACATAACGATACTCGGAGGCGATGCCCCCTTCATCTCGGAGGAGGCCACCTGGAGCGAGCTATTGACCAAGCTTTCACATCGAGCACATGCCTGGGTGGTCAATAACAGCCAGGATATGACGGTTGTAGGGATTATCACCGAACACGATCTGCTCCATCACATCATGCCCCCCGCCGCAAAGAAGGAGATGCTAGTCGGGATGCCCAGGGCTGAAATACCACATGAGGGAACTACCGCCAGGGATGTCATGACATCTACTCCAGTCACGTGTTCGCCCGAAGAAACCGTGGATGACGTGCTGAACAAGGTGTCCTCCTTCAATGTGCGCAGGCTGGCGGTTGTTGATGAGAGCAACAGGCTTCTGGGAGAGATAACGGTGCAGCTGCTGGTGAGAACACTTAGATCCAGGTTCATGCACAAGGTATGAATATATATGCACTTGTCGGCTTCATTCTCATAGTCGGGTTTGTACTGGGAAAAGCACTACGTAAGCTACGTTCGACAGAGATCCTAGCATATCTCCTCTCAGGCGTCATAATCGGTCCGGTCCTGGGTTTCAACGCACCGGAGCAGCTCACCGTTATCATCACGGGCCTGACGCTTGCCTTTGTTGCATACACAGTGGGCCTCAGCTTTTCGCTCTCCTTTATGAAGAGGATGGGTAAGCGGCTGATCATCATAATTGCTACACAGGTTCTGGTGACATCTACGGTGGTGTGGGGCCTGATATATCTGTTGACACGGAACCTGCCTCTTGCCATCATCCTGGGTTCTCTTGCCCCTGCGGCCAGTCCCGCTGGAACGATAGCCGTCCTAAGGGACCTGAGGGCAAAAGGAACACTCACAGATATGACTATAGCTATGGTAGGATTGGCCGACGCAGTTGTCGTGGTCATCTTCTCGCTGGCGATCACATGGGCACATGTGCTGTTAGGAGGAGAAGCGGGCATATCGTCCGCCGTCATCTCTCCTTCATGGGAGATTTTCGGCGGACTGGGACTTGGAGGACTGATCGGAATGGCCGCTTCTTACTCCATGAAGCGAATACGTCTCTCTTCCGATAACATCTTTGTTGTTGCTGTTGCAGTTGTTATTCTGTGCTGGGGTCTTGCGGAGTTGATCGGGGTTTCGCCCATTCTGACATGCATGGCTTTGGGAGTCGCCGTGATCAACTTCAATGTCCACGTTGGAAATGAGTCGAACAAGGCGACAGACAATATCATGACACCGGTATTCGTCTTGTTCTTCGCCGTTATTGGCATGTCGATGAACTTCTCGCTGTTCCATCTTGTGTGGCCGGTCGTGATCGTGTACTGCCTGGGTCGAACCATCGGTATGTTAGCGGGTTGCCGGGCGGGAGCCATTGTGTCGAGAGCCGACCCGGGCGTCAGGCGGTATCTGGGCCTGGCGCTGTTGAATCAAGCCGGCGTTGTTATGGGCCTCGCTTTCCTCGCAGCGCAGGCGCTGTCAGGATATGAGCTTGGCGGTACGATAATAACAACCATGGCCACCACAACCGTTGTCTATGGATTGCTGGCGCCTCTGGCACTGCAGTATGCTGTCAAGAAGTCAGGAGAAGCCGGTTCATAGTCTCGTAATGTGCTGTAGCCGACCGATAACGAGACATGACAACAGCATCCCGAGCAGGTGACAACAAGAGGTGGTTTGCTGATGTGCGTTGAGCACCGGTAACGGTAAGATAGCTCGGAAGGTCCTGACCGGGACAAGCAGCGGTGAGATTGACAGACCCAGGGACACGTCCGCGCTGGCCCTCCCTCCGTAGTGGATGTCCTGGTAAGGGAGACGGAGAGCTGAGGCTGTCGACGCCTTCAGGGTGAGCAAAGGTCAACACTGAGGTGTCAGCCTCATCCAACCTGGAATTGAGTCAGACCCAAAGAGACGAGCTTCCTTCTTGAGTTCAGACGGTCTGGATCGCTATTCAGACTCAGCTATTACCTGATCCCAGTGTTCGTTCGCCCCGGCCATGTACTCTTCGTCGGTCATTAGCTTGACGTGCAGTTGCTCAACCGTCTCCAGGGACACCCGTCCGTTGGCGACCATCTCACTTCCGGCTTTCTTCAGGGCCCCACGAAACCCGGCTAGCCTCTGAACAACCTCTGGGAGGCCGTCATCCGGGGTGTCGAGGGCCTCGCCGCAGTTGCGGTAGATCTCAAGCACAACATTCTCGGCCCCGCCTCGCTTCACTATCTCAACGAAGGCTTTCAGTAGTTCGAAGTTGTGCCCGCCGGGAAAGCCCGAGTTGAATATGAAGAACATCCGGGGAAACCGTTTGACCCTACCCTTATGATAGAAGCTACCATCATCGTTTCTGTGAATGTGGGGTGTGGCCAGGGGAAGAAAGCGATCATAGAAATTCTTGAGCAGCCCCGGCATGTACATGCCATATACCGGCGCTGCCATTCCCGCGTAGTCCGATTCCAGGAGCAGGTCAAGAAGGCCGGACATTTCGTCCTTGATTGCGCAAACCCCCGGGGTCTTGCCCCAGCAGGCAAAGCAGCCCCGGCAGTGCTTTATGTCCTTCTCGACCAGGAACACCTCTTCCGTCTCGGCCCCTGCCTGCTTCGCTCCCTCTAACAGCGGCTCTACGATAAGATGGCTGTTGCTCTTCCGCCCACGCGGACTACCGTTGAAAACAGTGACTCTCATACCGAGGCATCTCCTCCCTGTCTAGTCCTATGCTTAGGTGTCAAAGCATCCTCCGTGCCTGACACACCCTCCAACTGTAACAGGCCATCGGAGTGATGGTCAAGTCGCTGCACCTCACCCTGACGCCCGTTGACCCGGGCCCCGATCAACGAGACCGGCATGACCAACAGTCAGACCCGGACGCCGGGCGGAGAACACAGCCTTCAGCTATTGACGGGAGGAGCCCGTGGCTATATCCTACACACCAGGGAGGCGCACAAGATGGAAGAGACTTGGAAACCTACAACTGCGGGGATACTCTGTATCATCTCAGGAGCGGTTGACATCCTGCTCGGTGTTCTGACTGTCTTCGCCAGTAACGTTGTCATTCGATCTGCTGACCTGATCGGCGAAGAGTCGGTGATGGATCTGGTGATGACGGTCGTCATGGTGGTGGGCCCTATCTGGATATTGTTGGGCGTCGTCGCCCTATTGGGTGGCATCTTTGCCCTGAGGAGACGTTTCTGGGGACTGGCCCTTGCCGGTTCGATATGCGCGCTCAGTGGTGTCACTGTCCTGGGAATACTGGCCATCGTCTTCGTGGCGATGGGCAGGAATGAATTCGGGTAGGCCCTGTCATCCGCCGGAATCAACATCGTGGCGGGTCGGACACTGCTCGACCGGCCGGACCGGGTCCGACGCCACATGCGTGTTTGCGTGATGAGCAGTCGGGCCCCGTAGGTGGATGCCGATCAGCGGTAGTGAGGAGGGTAAAACGATGGTTGAACGAGAGGTTAGCTTTGCGTCTGCATCACTACACCTGGCAGGCACACTGGCAGCGCCCGACGGCGAAGGGCCGTTTCCGGGAGTGCTGCTGATCCCCGGGTCGGGGCAGGTGGACAGAGACGAGAACCACAAGAGTCTTCGGCTAAACGTGTTCCCAGACATAGCCCGCCACCTGGCAGAGCACAGCATAGCCACTCTGAGGTACGACAAGCGGGGGGTCGGGGCCAGTGAGGGCGATTTCTGGAAGACCGGGTTCTACGACAACGTCTCGGATGCGTCCTCCGCTCTGCATTGCCTCAAGGGGCATGAGATCATCATCCCGCAAGCGGTTTTCGTGTGCGGCCACAGCGAGGGTGCCCTGATCGCCACGAGGCTTGCCGCTGAAGGCGCCGCTGTGGCCGGGGTCGTGCTGCTCAGTGGTACGGCACGGCCGGGGGAAGAGGTCATGAAGTGGCAGGCCGGCAAGGTAGTGAAAGGCATGCGTGGGCCTATGAAGTGGCTGATCAAGCTTCTGCGCCTTCTGCGCATCGACGTGATCAAGACGCAGCAAAAGCAGATCGACAAGGTCAAGAGGTCATCCAAAGACTGGTATCGGACTCAGGCAATCGCGAAGGTGAATGCCAGATGGTTGAGGGAGTTCATGGCCTATGATCCTTCGGAAGACCTTCCCAGAATACGTGTGCCTGTGCTCGCGATAACAGGCTCGAAGGATATCCAGGTCGACCCGCAGGACCTGGCGCGAATGTCGGAGATAGTGCAGGCCGACTTTGAATCCCACGAGGTCCCGGATGTCACACACATCCTCAGGGCTGAAGCAGGTGAGCCCTCAGTATCCACATATAAGAAACAGGCCCGGCAGCCCATGGACGCCCGAGTGCTGCAGTTAATCTCAGACTGGCTGGCAAGACAGGTCGCTGCCTCTACAGGATAGCGAGCATAGTGATTCCGTTTCGCTGCCGGCGTGATGCCCCGAGCGATTCGGCTAACTCTACTCTTCAGCATTCTTCGGGCGGGTAAGTGTGTCGAGCATCAGTGAGATCTGCCGCGCGTTGACGACGGCCTTGTCCTCGTAGCAATTGTTGAACAGCACGTGCATCTCCCCTATCGGACGGGCGAGGTCAACTATCTTATCCGCCCAGGGCTTCATCTCCTCCTCGCTATAGAGGTAGTTGAACCGCTCGGCAGGGCCGATGCCTCTGTTCTCCCAGGTCTCGGTGTTCCTCCCGTGCAAACGAACGAGGCCGATGTCGGATGTCGTCTCTGCGACAGGAGGGGCACTGGACTTGAACCCCTGGGGCTCGTCGACGCAGACAAAGGCCAGGCCGTTGCGCCTGAGAAAGTCGAAGGTCGCAGCCCGGTTCTTCTCGTTTAGCCAGACATTGTTCCTGAACTCAACCGCAATACGGTACTGCGGCAACCTCTCTTTGCACATCGCGATGTGATCAAGCTGCCCGGAACCGGGGTAGAACCAGTGCGGAAACTGGAAGAGCACGATGCCCAGCTTGCCCGCAGTGTCGAGCGGCAGCATCGAACTCTCGAATCTGTGCCACAGCTCGTCTACCAGTTCAGGCGGAAGATCACGATAGTACAGGTTGGATTTCTGATGCAGTTCGGGAGTCAGCTGCTCCCTTATGTTCTTGGAAAGGGAGTTGACGGGCGTGGGGTGCTGCGTGAACAGCCTGAAGGCCTTGAAGTCGAACAGGAAGCCATCGGGCGTGCGCTCCGCCCAGAGATAGCTGTTCCTTTCGTTGGGCGGGCGTAGTAGCTGCTGTCCACCTCGACGATGTTGAACTGGCTGGCATAGTACTGGAGACGGGCTTCCGCGGAACGCGCTGAGTCGGGGTAGAAGCGGCCCGAGTTCAGCAGCGTAGGGTCCGTCCACGAACAGGTGCCTACTCGAATCGTTCCCATTTGGTTCTCGCTCATTTTACTAAACGTTCATGTCGGTGACAACAGGCACGTCATGCCATGTATGCTGCCTTTCGCTTTCTTCTCTCAGTGAGGTGAGCGTCTCAGCGATGATGTTCAGGGTTTCCCCCTTCTGGAATGTTCCTTCGACCACAACCAATGGCTCGAGCTTAAAGATCTGCCTGTACTTCCGGTACACGTCCGGCCTGACTATCACATTCACCATGCCATCCTCGTCCTCCAGCGTCATAAAGGCGAACCCCTTGGCGGTGGGAGGCCTCTGCCTGGTGATAACGTAGCCCGCCAGCCGTACTCGGGCATCCGACGGCAGTTGAGCAAGCTGAGAGCTTCTGATCAGGCCATCACCGGATATTTCACTTCTCACTACCTGCACGGGATGATGCTTTGTGGACAATCCCTGCACTCTGTAGTCCGCCTTCATCTCCTCCAGTTCGGTGAAGCCGGGCAGTGACACCGTGACATCGCTGAATTCCAGGGACATTTCCCCCGGGCACTTCTTATCCAGAATGCCGAGCTGCCACAATAGCTGTCTCCTCTGGTAGCCGGAGTAGTCGAAGGCGCCGGCGAGGATGAGGCTTTCCACGGACTTCCTGTCCAGACCGGTCCTGAGATAGAAATCTTCTAGCGAAAGATATGGCGAATTCTCTCTTTCGGCCAGGATCCTGCTCATGGCTTTCTCTCCCACTTCCTTGACGTACATCAAGCCGAGCCTGATCCTTCGGCTTCGCTCGGGACAGTCCTTGTCATCTTCGATCGTGCACCTGGCATCGCTCTTGTTGATATCTACCGGCAAAACCTCGACTCCATGCCGCCCGGCATCCCGCACGATGACCTCCGGGGAGTAGAATCCCATGGGCTGATTGTTGAGCAGGGCGCAGTAGAACTCAGAGGGATAGCATCTCTTGAGCCAGGCGGATCGATAGCACAAAAGGGCAAAGCCGGCGGCATGGCTCTTACAGAAGCCATACTCGGCAAAACCCCCCAGGGTCTCAAAGATGCGACCGGCGAGGGCGGATCCCACACCGGCCTTTCTTGCTCCGTCGATGAACCTCTGCCTCATCTCGTTCATGGCATCTCTCGACCTCTTCCTGCTCATCGCCCTTCTCAAAGAGTCGGCCTCACCGGGCGTGAAATCGGCTATTGCAGTGGCAACCTGGATCACCTGCTCTTGAAACAGGAGTACCCCCAGGGTATCCCTCAGTATCGGCTTCAACCTGGGATGCATGTATGTCACCTTCTCCAGCCCTTTCCTCCTGCGAATATACGGGTGTACCATGTTTCCCTGCAGCGGACCCGGCCTGATGAGGGCCACCTCGACGGTAAGGTCTTCGATAGAGCGCGGCTTTATACGCGGCAGGGTTTGCATCTGCGCCCGGCTCTCCACCTGGAAGACGCCTATCGTGTCGCCCCGGCATATCATGTCATAGACGCCCTCGTCATCCGGAGGGAGGTTATCCCCGGCAAGGCTTCTAACACTGCAACCGGGATGATGCTCCTCCACAAGCTCACAGGCTTCGTGAATGAGCGACAGCATCCTCAAGCCGAGCAGGTCCACCTTTATCAGGCCGGCGTCGGCAACGCTGTCTTTATCCCACTGGCAGACGATCCTCCCCGGCATAGCAGCCCTTTCCAGGGGCACTATCTCAGTCAATGGACAGGAGGAGATAAGCATCCCTCCGTTATGAATCGAGAGGTGCCTGGGGAAATCGTGAATCTCCCGGCAGAGAGAGGTGAACTCCTGCCACGGCATGGACGTGAGATAGGGCAGAAACTCCTCAACGGCGGCAAGGTCCTGTCCCAGGTCTTTGGCCCCGTATACCGAAACCGACTTAGCCATCCTGTTGAGCAGGCCCTCCGGCATCCCCAGTGCCTTGCCCACCTCTCTTACAGCATTTCTGGCCTGGAAAGTCACATAGGTGCAGACCATGGCGGTATGTGCCTGCCCGTACTTCTCATAGACGTACTGGATAAGCTGTTCCCGGTGCTTCGTCGACACATCTATATCGATGTCGGGAATGGACGACATCTCTTCGTTCAAAAACCTGCCCAAAAAGAGCTTGTTCTTCAGCGGGTCGACCGCAGTTATGCCCAGAACATAGGCCACCAGAGAATTGGCCGCCGAGCCCCTGCCCTGAGCGGGAATCCCGTTTCTCCTGGCGTAGTCCATGATGTCCCACACGATAAGGAAATAGCCCGACAGCCCGAGCTTCTCAATTAGATCGAGCTCGTGATTGAGCCTGGTCTCTACCTCCGACCCCGTCCCGATGCACTCGTGGCCGTATCTTTCGTGCACCTTTCGCCGGCATAACCCGGCCAGATATCCCCTTGTCGTCTCGCCGTGGGGCAGGAGAAACTCCGGAAAGCGATAGTCTGAGAAGTCGAGGTCGACGTTACATTGCCCGGCTATGGCCAGCGTATTCGATATCGCCCGGGGATACTCCCTGAAAAGCTGTGCCATCTCCTCATATGGCTTGATGTGAAACTCGGAGTTCAGTCTCAAGGAGGTGCATTCATCCAGGGTTGTCCGGTTCTTGATGCATGTGAGCACATCGTACAGTCTGTGGTCTTTCCGGTCGGCATAGTGCACATTGTTGGTGGCGACATAGCCCAGCTTGAGACTGCCGGCCAGGTCGACCAGGACGCGGCAAAGGTGCATGTCCTCGGGATAGAAATTGTTCTGAAGCTCTATGTAGAAGTCCTCCCGGCTGAAAATGTCGGAATACCTTACGGCTACCTCGCAGGCCTTCTCCCTGCTCTCTGACTTGATTGCGCCGGCTATCTCTCCCTTGCGGCAGCCGGAGAGACAGATCAGGCCGGCGGAGTGACGGGCGAGGGACTCAGGCTTGAGGACGGGGTTGCCCCTGGGGGGTTGGGGATGCGCTCCCCGATGCTCCTGTTCTAGCTGAGCCCCGGTTATCAGCCGGCAAAGGTTGGAGTAGCCTTCGTTATTCCTGGCCAGCAATGTGAGATGGCCGCCATCTTGCAGCGTCATCTCCGCCCCGATGATGGGCCTGATGCCGGCTTTAAGACACGCCTTGTAGAAGCGAATGGCTCCGTACACTCCATCATGGTCGGTGAGAGCCAGCGCAGGCATGCCGAGCTCCGCTGCCTTGCTTACCAGGTCTTCCGGATGAGACGCGCCATCCAGCAGGGAGAAATTGGAGTGGCAGTGAAGCTCCGCGTAACCCTTCTCCGATTTCATCGTGATACCGACACTCCCTACGTAAATCCGGGCAGGCCTAATCGTGGATGCGTTGCAGATACCAGTCTCCGGTGAGCAGATCCCGGTAGAGTTCATAGATAGTGCCGGACTCGCTCCTGACCTGGAAATACTCCCTCTCCACCGGCCGCTTCCACCATCCCTGGACTACCCGCCATTGTTTCAGAGTCTCACTCACCCTTGTCTTTCTCCTCTTATAGAGAAAGGCGATCGGCATGTGCCGGAAGCCTTCCTCAACTTCCAGCCTTACGGCCTCCCTGAACAGCTTGCTCATCTTTCACATCGGCTCACGAATAAGCCTCTCAAAGCTCGAGTTCGGTGAAGGAGAAGGAATCCTCCGGTAACGCACTGTTCGGTCTGACGAGCACTCCTCCCACTACCGCTTTGCCGTATCTTTGACGGAGCCAGCTTATAGCCGAAGACAGCCTTTCCCTGTGCTTCATGCGCTCGTCTAATAATCCCGACGAAATCGGAGCCTGTCTTCCGCTTTCAGGACAGAGATCGGTCAGGGTCAGCCTCATTTCGCTTACAGGGCTTATGCATTTCGCCGACTCCATATACTGCTTTAAGTGCCGCAACATCTCTTCCCTTGAGGAGGTTGCCTCCTTGAAGTGAAACACACGTTGAGCGATATGGTTGTTGCTAAAATGCATGGATATCGTCAGCCGGAGACAGCTTTGCCAGTGCTCCTTCAGTTGCCGGCTTAACCCGGTCAGGAGCCTGTCGCAGCCTGCCAGGACCCGGTCCATGCTCTCTGCCGCAGGCTCGAAACAGATCTTCTCCTTTAGCACCGGCGCCTCGCTCCAAGGAGTTAACCTCGACCCATCGATACCCCTGGACAGTTCCCACAACCATCTGCCCTCGTTGCCAAATTCCAGGCTAAGCGCCGCCGGTGATATTTCCGCCAGTTGTCCTATTCGGTAGATGCCGACCAACTCAAGTCGCTCCAGCGTTACGGAGGAGGCAGGCAGAAGACACACGGGGAGGTCTTTCAGGAAATCCTTCCCCTCTCTCCCGGCGACGACCATGACCTGCCCCGGCCCGGCGATTCGGACGGCCGCCCGGGCCACGAATCTATTCGAGGCAACGGAGACGAAGGGATAAAGCCTGAGGCGTTCCTCAATCGTCTGCCTGATTTCCTCGACAAGCTGCAGTTCTGCGCTGTCATCGGGACCTCCATTGCTCACATCAATGAAGACGGAGTATTCGGCAGGGCTCATCCCGACGGCTGGAGTCCTCCGGGGGTTCTGGATACGCAGTTCCCGGTGTCCTGCCTCCACCACTGGACTGTAATTGGCGAACAGGGTCAAGACGACGTTAAAGGCGTCGGCGTATTTCCCCTCGTCGGGCTGCAAGAATACCCCGTGCGGGCACAGGGCATATGCCTCTCTGAGCAGCATGCCCTGCCTGACACCGCACGCCAGTGCCTCCCTTGAAGCATCGCATACGGCCTTACGCTCATAGGGTAGGCCTCCGATGATGACCGGCCTTTCCCTCAACGAACCGTCGTCTCTCGCCTCGACTTGAACAACGAAATGAGGAAAGAAAAAACACGCGACTCTCATCTCCAGCCCCCTGACTACTGGCCCAGCTTTCTCAGAACGGCGACCACCTTGCCCTGCACTTCGATATTCTCGGGTCCGGTATATATGGCTTTCATCTCGCTATTCGCCGGTTGCAGGCGGATGCGCCCCGGCTCGCGGTAGATCTTCTTCAGCGTCACCTCTTGCTCATTCTTGAGCCACACGGCTGCCATTTCACCATCTTCGGCGGTCCGCGCCGCCTCCATGATCACGACATCTCCATCATTGATGAGGGCATCGAGCATAGATGTTCCCTTCACCTTCAGGGCATAGATATCGCCCCTGCTTCCCACCACATCCATCGTCAGCCTGAGCATCGCTTCAGCACGGTTACTCCAGGTATCCGAATCCACTACGGGAATCGGTTCTCCGGCAGCGATCGTCCCCAGTAACGGCACTTCAAGGATGTCCTTTTCTACAAGCTGGATGCTTCTGAAAACCTCGGGGTCGCGGCGGATTTGCCCTTCTTTCTCCAGGATATTCAGATGATACTGGACGAGCGAGGTTGAACTGATGTCGCAGCCTTTGAGGATGTCCCTGACGGTAGGGGCATAGCCTCTTTCATCAAAGAAACGCCTTATGTATTCGAGGATCCTCTCTCTAAGCTCGGACTTCTTCATCATAGCCTCCTGTTACCGCTTATACTAAACAAATGTTCTATAGAACAAGTGTATCAATCAGGTGGATGGGTTGTCAAGGCCTTGTACAGGATTAAGATACGCCTACCGGCGATATGTGTTCCGGCAGGCTCTCTCTCGATGTGCCCCGCGAGGGCAGGCCGGTCAGTTCACGCTAGACCCTGCATCTCGGGGTTCAACCAGGAGGAAGTTCAAGCGAGAGCGGGATCCTGGTCGTCAGGCGGGCTGCGTACCTCTGCCTCGTCTCCTGGTAGCCCATACTGCCAGCGCCGACGAAAGGAGCAGCAGCGAGCCAAAAACAACCATCTGCTGGGTCGGGCTGGTGTTGACGACTATGGTGCTCATAACCACAGCAGGCACCAAGGCAGCCCTCACTACCGGCTTCAGGGCAGGATAGCCGTCTATGAATCCGGCTATCGGCGGGCTGACTTGGTAGTAGAAGCTTACGAAGGCCTGTCCCGGCCGGTTGATAAGCAGGTATCCGTCTCTGAATTCACGAAGAACCTGTATCTCCTCTGCCATGGGCGTGCCGTAGGCTGCGGTGGCTATGAAGCAGCCCGCAGGGGATGACTCCTCCGGTTCTTCTGGCTCATCTGGCCCTTCTGGTTCCTCGGGATCCCCAGGGTCCTCGGGGTCTTCGGGAAAGTACTCCGCAACAAGATCCTCCAGATAGTCCACCGACTCTTCCGACTCAACCACTTTGTCATAGGCTTCCAGGAACCGCAACCCCTCGTAGAGTTGATTCACCTGAGCGATCTGCAGGGATACCAGGTCGAACTGGTCGTCAATGAGCTCGGCCGGCTCCCTCAGTTCGTACACCGCGGCAATCTCGTCGAGCCTTTCCCGCTGCACGAGAAGCCTGAAGTCGACCACCAGCCTTCTGAAGCAGTCCTTCCAGAGTTGAGTGAAGAAGTACGAGTGTGGATAGTAACCCATGACGTCGAAGGCAAAGTCGCCAGCATAGGCTCTATTGTTAACGAATGTGTGGGGCAGCCCGAGGTTATGTCCCGCTTCATGGATGAATGTCTTTCCCACACCTGACTTGGGCTTCAAGCCATCTTCCTCAAAGTACCGCCCCACCTCCTGCATCACCAGTATCTGCCTTGATCCCCCCAATCCGGTAAACTCTCCACCGTAGACCCGCATGCTCATGTCCTTCTCCAGATACACATAACCGTTGACTACGATGTCCGCAGCCGTGAAATCGAAATACGATTCCCTAACCCCAGTGAGCCCAGACCATACCTCCATCCCGTCGTAGTAGGTCCAACCCTCATCGTCCTCGGTGACGGCATCCTCAAAGATGGCCTGCAGTTCCGGGTAGTCCTCCAGGTTCACGAAGTCGAACACGACCTCCACATCCATCCAGGGCGCGAGGTCCGTTATCGCATATTCATACAGCTCTGAGTCGACTATCCAGCTCATCGTCTCGTTGTCGTAGCCGGCATCCGCAGAGTTGTTAAGAATGAGCGTCTGAAGCGAGAACGACTCGGCGCTGAATACATCAACTCCCGTATAGAAGTTGGGAACAAGTAGATTCACCACGCCGTCCTCGATCCAGCCCGAGAGATAGTAGGCCAGGGCGGTCCTTCCCTCAGGGGTATTCACATCGTTCGCAGCCAGGAACTCGGCGAGGTCGGACTCGTAGTACTCGTATTTCGGCCCGGTCTCCGTTATCCCCCACCAGGTTTTCGCCCACGATAGATACCACTGGTGCGCCGAGGGGTCTATCAGGAAAACCCTGCTCTGAGATGTGAAGCAGGCATAGGGAAAGCCGACGTCAGGGTTCAGAGGATTGTCCCATTCGAGCCTCCAGAAATCGCGCACCCTGTTGGCCTCGAAATCCATCTCTGTCACTGCATACCAGTGCTCTGAACCGGTCTCCACCGGGTCGAGTTCGGTGAAGTTGATGACGTAGAACCAGTATGCCGGCTCCAGATCGGCCCTGTAGGGATTGTCAGCCAACCACCCTTCAACGGCCAGGGCATCTATCGCCCTTCCGGATTGCGGCATGAAGATCGACATTCGTTCGCCGTTGCCTTTCTGAATCTCGAGTGCCGTAGCATTCAGCGCAGAGGTAGTGTCTGCCTCCGAGTTCGCTAGAACGAACGCCTCCAGGGCATCGTAATACACGGAGTCCGCAAAATGGTAGCTCAGTTCAAAGTTGTATCCGATGGCATAGTCTCCGAACACGGAGTGGCGGTCTCTTCCGATGTTCGCATCGATCGTGGCGACATCCACGACCCCTTCGTCAAAGCCCACAAAGACTATGTTAAGAGGAAAGACGCGGGAAGAGCCGTACTCGAGCGCGGTCGGATTTGTGTCCTCCGTCTGCAGGTTCTCATTGCGGAGATCGGGCACTAGCGGCACATCGCCTGTGCCATCGCACTCAGGGAGATACTGCCCCGGAGCGTTCTCTCCATCTGCGACGGGTCGGGAGACATCATCAACGCTCGACGCGGGCCGGCTCTGAGGGATGGCCGAACCGTCAGCCCCGATCAGCACGGTTCGGCCGGTCATGGCAGTCGGTGCGTCAAATGTGGGAACCAGCATACCTGCCAGCAGCACCATCAATCCGATCACTGACACTCTTCTCTTCATCGATCGTCTTCCTTACGCAGTAGTGGCTTCTAGTTCCTTCTGGCACCGATTCGGTCGTATTGCCGTGCACCTCACGACACAAATGCTACATATCTCCCCTCGCTGCTGTCAAATCGTCGCTTCGCATGGTCTACAACTATGGTTCCGTGTGAGCATGGCCCCGGACGAGCGTCGGTCGTCAGGATTCCCTCCAGATCCGTGTATCGAACGTATTGCGCAGATCCTCCGGGGTGTCTTCCCCGATGGGCAGTGGTATAATCACCGCAGCACAGCAAGAGCAGAAGACCTCTAGACAACAATGGCAGTATTGCAGATACGAACCCTGCCCGACCCGGTGTTGAGACACAGGGCCAGGAGGGTAAGCAACATCGACGCTTCCGTCCAGAAGCTGATCGATGACATGATCGATACTATGCACGCCAGCTCAGGTGTGGGCCTGGCCGCGCCACAGGTAGGCGTATCGCTACGCATCGCGGTCATCGGGCTGCCTGATCAGGAGGTGATAACCCTGATCAACCCCGTCATAGTGAAGAGAAAGGGCGAGCGCGACCTCACAGAAGCGTGCCTGTCTATGCCGGGCTACCACGGTGAAATCAAGAGGTCTCTGATAGTGAAGGTCAAGGCACAGGACCACCACGGTAAGGAGATCCGTATCACGGGAGAGGGCTTCTTGGCACAGACCCTGGAACACGAAATCGATCACCTCAACGGCACATTGTACATCGACCGCCTGGCAAGTACAGAAGACCTGTACGAAAACGAAGATGTTGACGAAATGTAGCTGTCCCGTATCTTAGGCGATCTTGCCTGACCAGTCGTGAGTCCGAGTTGCTTTCGCCATTCATAGTCACCCGCAGACACTCCGGTCCTGGTACGGCAGGGACACCGGCTAAGAGTCCAGTTGAGATAGCAGGAAGATGTGTCGGTGCGGAGAAGCTCTAGATCCAGGTCAAGATGGCCACTGTATTCCAGACACAGATAAGCCCCATACCGACGTTTAGCGGCCTCAACAGCCCTCCACGTCTACACAGCACCAGAAACAGGACGAGTGCCGAGGAAATCAGCCACTTGAACGCGGGGTTGCCCCCTAGTGCCGGGCCCAGCAGAGGATTGAGTTCATAGCTACCCAGTCCGAGAGCGGCCACCGTCAGGCAGCTATCCAGGATATTCAGGCCGATGAAGGCTGCGCAGCAGAGGATACTGGCGCTTGAATCCACATGACCCACCCACGTACGCGCGACACTCATGACTCTCCTATCAGTACGAAAGTACTACTGGCTGTGTTCAGTGTAGTAGACGAAATCACAGATGTCAGTAACCGCCCGGTTTCAAGAGGTTTCTTCCCGGTTACAGAAGGTTGTGCCAGGGTTTCAGTGAACTACGAGGCTCCCGCAGGCCGTTCATCTCGTCACTGTAATTGCAGCAGAGACAGATTCGTCCCGCTGCTGGACTGGTCTCCGACTGACTTGAGTGTTCCAGCAATGTCCGGCACTGCCCCAGGGTGCAGAAACCACAAACGGTCATTCCGGCTCGGTCCTTCTCGTGAGATAGTGATACCCGCCGTAGCCAACGATGATACTGGCCATGATGATCCCGGCGACCAGCCACCTACCACACTTGCCCTCCGCCTCAGACTTCGTGGAGATCAGCAGGCGAACATAATACTTCACTGACAGTAGTTCACCGGACTGCGGAGCAACTCCCAGCCACACTTCCCAGTCCTTGCCCGTGAACGCTTGCTCCTGAGGCACGGCTACCGTGACCCTGACACTGGACTCACTCTCGGCACCCACCTCCACCTCGGTGTGAGAAAAACCTATCCAGCTATTGTCGGGGAGTTCATCCCTCCCGTCTCTCCTTGATTCCTCAGGAGGTTGATAGATGGTCAGGACGAACACCCGGGCCAGCCCCTCCTCGTTGTGGATGGTCAGGTCGAAGTCCACCGGCACTCCGGGGGACAGGTTATCTATTCTCACCTCGGCGGTCGATACGCTGACCGATCGGGTTGCAGTATCTGCTGTAACCGAGGCAGGCATGATGAGGACGAGCAGCATCGCAGTGAGCAAAGCCGGCCTCATATTCACACCTCTGCGGGAAGCAAGCACTCCGGGGAGCTACGGCGCACACTCGGCACCCGGCAGCCCGATCGATGATCGACTTCAATCCTCTTCAAGCATGACGCCCGTCTCACTTAACAGGCTCCTTCGGCCCTCTACCGTCAAACTCGCTCTCCCTCAACGCCAGGAATACTGCCGCCAGTACGCCGGCAAGAAACGTGATCGACATGGCCGAACAGATCGCTCCCGCCAGCGCCAGCATGAAGCACCTCTTCCTGAATGTGCAGTAGGCACCTACGAAGGCCATGATCATCACCGCCAGTGCCAGCACGGTCAGTAACCCGACCAGGGCGATGGACAGGAATCCGAAGACGAACATCACCCCGACCACCATGCTCGCCCCGATCATGGCCCCCAGTCCACCGAGGATCATCAGAATACCCGCAGCAGTTCTTATGTCGGCCTCCCTGCAGATCTCTTCTGCGGTTCGGTGTACTTCTTCGCGGATTCAGCCATCTCGAATCGGCCACCTGGCCGGTCCGATGAAAAATCTCGTCTTCCCCGACTATCCCCGCGCCTTGATGAAGAGGATAACACCACCGGCTATGAGGACTATACCTATGATGACCTGCCCGATCAACCCAGCACGTCCGAGCAAGAGAAGTGCGAAGGGGAGCCCAATAGAGCATACAGGCCGAGTGCGATTAGAATCGCTCCTAAGACTCTCACAAAGAAGCCTTCATGAACAAGACTGATCAGACCTCTATGTCATCAGGGAGCTACTGCGATTATGGTGATCTGAGTTTCCATAGTCCTGCCCCCCGTGAACTCGCTCGGCGTAAGCAGTCGCAGTCCGAATCTCTTGCTGGCGCCCGGTTCCAGGCTCGAGCCACCATCATAAGGCCAGAACTCGCTCTGAGTCCTGGTTATCGGCACGTAGCCATCCTGATGAGGACCTCGAGTAGTATCTCCGGAGATGCGAAACCACAGGCCGTAGACTTGCCCACCGTTGCTCCCGTCATCGCTCAGTGTCCACTTATATGCTCCAGGGTTGTCCACCCACGTGGCGTCACGCCCCTCGATGAAGGTGTTGA
>Ga0255055_10000462_pt1 | contig 31620 bp, 27 predicted proteins | sample JV7_2_27_MG_FD_188633 | JGI IMG/M metagenome (GOLD analysis project Ga0255055, IMG submission 188633) | Seawater microbial communities from Jervis Inlet, British Columbia, Canada - JV7_2_27 | ecosystem: Environmental > Aquatic > Marine > Inlet | place: Canada: British Columbia | collected...
CCTCGCTGAGGTAGCGGTCTCCGCCGTCCGGCAGGATCGTGACGATCGTGCCGGCTTCGAGTCGTTCCGCGACCCGAAGGCAGCCCGCGTAGGCGGCCCCGGAGGACGTGCCGACGAAGAGGCCGCTGTCGCGCGCGAGCCGTCGTGCCCAACTCCGGGCCTCCTCCGTGGAGATCCTGATCCTCTCGTCGGCCACGGTCGGGTCGTAGATAGCCGGACGCAGCGCCGAATCGAGGTTCTTCATGCCTTCGATGCCGTGCAAGGCCTCGAGCGGCTCCACCGCGATGATCCGCACCCGATTCTCCAGCTCGCGCAGGCGCCGGCCGGTGCCGATCAAGGTCCCGGTCGTGCCGAGGCCGGCCACGAAGTGGGTGACACGGCCACCGCTCTGCTGCCAGATCTCGAGCGCCGTGCCCTCGTAGTGCGCCCGCCAGTTTCCCGGGTTCGAGTACTGGTCCGCGTACCAGTAGCGATCCGGCGACGCCTTGGCCAAGCGTCGAGCCTCCAGGATCGAGCCGTCGGTGCCCTCGAGCGGGTCCGTGAGAACGAGGCATGCCCCAAAGGCATCCAGGGTCCGCAGCCTCTCCCGGCTCGCGTTCTCCGGCACGCAGAGGGTCACCTCGAAGCCGACGGCCGCCCCGATCATGGCGTAGGCGATGGCCGTGTTTCCGGAACTGGCGTCAAGAAGCGACCGGTCCGCGAGTCCCCCCGTCCACAGTCCGTCCCGAACGATCGACCACGCGGTGCGATCCTTCACGGAGCCGCCCGGATTGAGCCACTCGGCCTTGCCGAGGATCTCGACGCGCGGATCGGGCGAGGGCAGGTGGAGCAGCGGCGTCCGTCCGATGCTCTCCACCAGCGCCCGCGCCGAGCGCGAGAGCGCCACCTGAGAGCCAGGCTTTTCCGTGAGGTTGAGGGCTGGTTCCATCGTCCGTTCGCGTCCGTTGAAGGTCCCTGGATACAAGAAAGCCGCGAACTCGGGGCTCGCGGCTCGTGGCGCCATTCGGAACGATCTGTCGATCTACGCGCGCACCGCGGTCCCCCGCCGTCGGAAGCTGATTCGACAGCTACAGACGGCCGTAACGCTCGTCCTTCCGGCCTTCGATGTGCGCGGTGTCATCTTCACACGGTCATCGGTTCGAGGGCTCTCCGGTCCGGCGAAGTCGGGCGGAGTATCTGAAATATAACCCCTCAACCCTGCCTTTGGTTTCAGGCGTCGAATCGGTCTCCGGTGTCGACCGGCTTGGCGGCACTCTCGCCGAGGGAAGGGCAGCCGTTACACCGGCACGGCGGCGGCGGCCTGCAGGGCTCTGAAGTTCTCGGCCACGCTGCCGCCGCCCCGGAAGACCGAGGAGCCCGCGATCAGCACGTCCGCTCCGGCGGCTACCGCGAGCGGCGCCGTCTCCGTGTCCACGCCGCCGTCGATCTGGAACCGGATACCCTCCAGCCCGGACGCCGCCGCCATCTCCCGGATTCGTCCCAGCTTCGGAAGCACCGATGCGATGAACCGCTGCCCGCCGAAGCCCGGGTTCACGGTCATCACGAGAACGAGATCGACCAGGTGGAGCACCTCCCCGATCGCCTCCGCCGGCGTCGCCGGGTTTATGGCGACCCCGCACCGGCAGCCGAGCTTTCGGATCTCGACGAGATCGCGGTACAGGTGGAGGCTCGCCTCTTGGTGGATCGTAATGAGATCGGCACCCGCATCGGCGAAGGGCGCCAGGAAACGCCCGGGTTCGTGCACCATCAGGTGGGCGTCCACGAACGCCTCCGTGCACGCCCGCAGGGCTCGCGCCACCGGGAGCCCTGCCGCCAGGTTCGGCACGAAGCGACCGTCCATCACATCAAGCTGGAACCACCGCGCGCCGGCCTTTTCGGCCTCCCGCACGTGCTCACCGAGACGGGCGTAGTCGGCGGCCAGCACCGACGGAGCGATCACGATCCCTTCGGGCGTGTCCATGCGGTTGAGATCCTTCCGGCACAGGGTGACAGGGGGGCAAGCTGCCCCGCGTCGGACCCACGAATTATAGTCAGATCCCGGGGGCCGCCAGAGGGGGGAGCTTGCCATCAGGGAGCGGTCCCCGTTCCTTTCGGGCCCGACGCGTAGACTTCGACTCCGGATCCGGCCTCGGCGATTCCGTGACACCCTCCATCCTGCTGGTCCTGGCGATCGTGGCGGCGGCGGTCGTGCTCTTCATCACCGGTTGGGTACGCTACGACCTCGTCGCGCTCATCGTCCTGCTGCTGCTCGCCCTGACGGGGCTGATTACGGGACTGGAGGCCATCCAGGGGTTCAGCAACCCGGCCGTCATCACGATCGCCGCGGTTCTGGTGCTCAGCGGCGGCCTGTACAGAACGGGCATCGCGCACTTCGTCGGCGACCACGTCCTGCGGCTGGCCGGAGAGGGCGCGGGTCGGCTCACCCTCCTCCTGATGGTCACGGCCGGTCTTCTCTCCGCCCTCATGAACAACATCGCCGTCAGCGCGCTCCTCATTCCTGTCGTCCTGGAGATCTCCGGCCGTACCGGTCACTCACCGTCCAAGCTTCTGATTCCGCTCGCCTTCGCCTCGCTGCTGGGTGGCATGACCACCATGATCGGCACCGCCCCAAACATCCTGATCAGCGGCGCGGCGGCCGATGCGGGTCTCGGCGGCTTCGGCATGTTCGCGTTCACGCCCGTCGGTATCGCCTCCCTCGTCGCGGGGGTGGCCTATATGGCGCTGATCGGCCGCCGGCTCCTTCCCGAGCGCCGAAAGGACGGGGAGCGCGGAGTCGGCGCCGGCCTTTGGGCGCAGTTCGAGCTCGAGGACACGCTGTTCAGCCTCCAGCTTCCGGCCGGATCGACGCTCGAGGGTCGAACCCTCGTCGAGAGCCGCCTCGGAACGGTGCTCGGCCTCACCATCCTGGCCATCGTGCGCGACGGAGGCTACATCCTGGGCCCCGCGGCCACGTTCGTGCTTCGAACCGGTGACCGCATCGTGGTCGAGGGGCGGCGCTCGGCGCTCGAAGCCGCCAAGACCTGGAGACGTCTATCCACCGGGGGGCCCCCTGCCGCCGCGGAGCTCCTCTCGGAGTCGGTCGGCTTCCTGGAGGCCACCGTCGGCCACGGAGCTCCGATTCTCGGAGAGAACATCGTCGACGCCAACTTTCGACGTCGGTTCCACGCCACCGTGCTGGCCGTCGACCGCAGCGGCGTCGTGAAGCGGACGCGCCTCCACCAGACGCAGCTGGAGGTGGGTGACGTGCTCTTGCTGCGCGCGGCCGTGGAACGCCTCGAGGGGCTTCGGACGGCGCCCGATTTCTCCGACGTCCGGTTGATCGGAAGCGAGGAGGCGAACCGGCGATACCGCCTGGAGCGGAGGCTGCTGCGTGTCGTCGTTCCGGAGCGCTCCTGGCTGGACGGCCGACGTCTGGATGAGACGCGTATCCGGGCCGCCCTCGACCTTACCGTGCTCGAGATTCGGCGCACCGGCGAGAGAAGCCTGCTTCCTCAGGGGGACACGGTGCTGCGGGCCGGAGATCGGCTCTTCCTGGAGGGCAGGGAGGAAGATCTCTCCATCCTCGAGGGGATCCAGGGGCTCGAGTTCAACGGAGAGCAGCCCCTGCTGCTGGAGGACCTCCAGTCGCACACGGTCGGCTTCGCCGAGGTCACGCTCTCTCCGCGCACCACCATCGGCGGAAGAACCCTGCAAGATCTCGGCTTCCGGGAGAGGTACGGGCTGATGGTCCTCGCGATAGAGCGCGGCCGTCGCGTCTATCACTGGAACATCAAGGTCCGCTCGATGCCCCTTCAGTTCGGGGATGCGCTGCTTCTGTACGGCCGGCGCTCTGAGCTGGCCAAGTTGGCGCGGGACCCTGACTGGCTGGTGCTCAGCGCCGAGGTGCGGGAGGCGTTTCGCGAGCGGAAGGCACTCCTGGCCGCGGCCATCATGGCGGCCATGATCCTCTCGGTAGGCATCGGCTTGCTGCCCATCTACATCGCGGCTCCGACGGGTGCCATCTTGATGATCCTCACCGGGTGCCTCACGGTGGACGAGGCCTACAAGTTCATCGAGTGGAAAGTCCTGGTGCTCATCGCCGGGATGCTGGCGCTGGGACTCGCCATGGAGGGAACGGGAGCCGCCGGGCTCATCGCCGAGTCGGTTCTCGGAACGGCCGGCTCGGCGGGTCCACGGGTGCTTCTCGCGTCGCTCTTCCTGATCACCGCGCTGGCCGCGCAGTTCATGCCGACCGCCGCCGTGGCTGTCCTGATGGCGCCGATCGCGCTCGGCAGCGCCGCCGCCCTCGGCCTGTCGCCCCACGCTCTCCTAATGGTGGTGGCGATCGGGAGCTCGTGCGCCTTCATGAGCCCCTTTGGCCACCCCGTGAACCTCCTGGTCATGGGTGTGGGCGGCTACCGGGTCTCGGACTACACGCGGGTGGGGATTCCCCTCGTCGCGGTCCTGCTGGGGGTGGTTCTCTTCGTGCTCCCGATCGTGTGGCCCCTGACCTGAGCTTCCCTCAAAGCTGGCGGGCGGCCTCTTGATCCCAGCGTGATCGTGCTCAGATCAGGCCGAGCTCCCCACCCACCTTCTTCAGCGCGTCCAACGCCCGGTCCAGATGCTCTCTCTCGTGAGACGCCGAGATCTGGCACCGTATCCGGGCCTCCCCCATCGGCACGACAGGAAAGCCGAAGCCGATCACGAAGACGCCCTCCGCGAGGAGCTGGTTGCTCAGAGCGATCGCGTCCGACGTCTCTCCGATGATGACGGGGACGATCGGGGTGTCGCCTTCGATCGGCCGGTAGCCGAGCTCCAGCAGCCTCTCCCGGAAGTAGTCGGTGTTGGCCTTGAGCTTCGAGACGAGCTCGGGGTGGCTTTCCAGATGGCGGATGGCGGCGAGGGCGCCGCACGCCGAGTGGGGCGGAAGGGCGTTCGTGAACAGCTGGGTGCGCGAAACCTGAGTCAGGTAGTCACACAGATCTCGCGTGCTGGCGATGAAGCCACCCGCCATGCCGCCCAGCGCCTTCCCGAGGGTCGAGGTCACGATGTCCACCTCGCCGTGCATCCCGAAATGCTCGGGCGTCCCGCGGCCGGTCTCACCCAGAACTCCGGTGGCGTGGGAGTCATCGATGACCATGATGGCGTCGAACCTGTCGCACAGCTCGCGGATCTCCGGCAGGGGGGCGATCTCCCCTTCCATGCTGAACACACCGTCGGTGATGACGAGCCGATGACGGGCGCCGCGCGAGGCCTCCAGCACCTCCCGAAGGTGGTCCATGTCCATGTGGCGGTAGATCTTGCGTTGCGTCTTGCACAGCCGGATCCCGTCGATGATGGAGGCGTGATTGAGGGCGTCGCTGATCAGAACGTCCTCCTCGCCGAGCACGGGAGCGAAGAGCCCCTCGTTGGCGTTCCAACAGGAGGTGTAGGTGATCGACGCCTCCGTCCCGAGGAAGTCGGCAATCCCCTCCTCGAGCTCGCGGTGTACCGTGAACGTCCCGCAGATGAAGCGAACCGAAGACGTCCCGGCTCCATAGCGGTCCACTCCGTCACGAACGGCCTGCATGACCGACGGCTCGTCGCACAGCCCGACGTAGTTGTTCGAGCAGAGGTTCACGACCTCGCCGAAGCCTTCCAGCCGAATCACCGCCGATTGAGGGCCCTCGATGTGACGCAGCGTCTTCAGCACGCCCCGATCTCGCATCTCGCCCAGCTCGCGAGCCAGCCGCTCGCTCAACCCCTGATTCAACGTGGTTCCTCCGATCCGTTCCGAATAAAGCGTCATCTCGCTACGCCATCTCGCTGCCCGTGCATCTCGTTAGTCGTAGTAGTCGCGACCGCGACGTTCCGTCACCTGGTAAGAGTCGACCCGGATGCTGGGTCTCGATCCCCAGCGCCCGCAGAGCGTGAATCCTGCGAACGAGCCGCGCACGAAGACCACGCGGTCGGTTCCCGCCTCCGCGGCGACCTCGTCCGGGGTATCCCTGAGCGCGAAGGGTCGCTGATTGGATGCCCACCCGGGACCGAACAGCCAGCAGCCGCCGACGCTACGCACGGTGCCCTCTCCCACGGCGACCATCGGCGAGAAACGGCCGGAGTCGACCGCGGTGATCGTCCCGAGATCGAGCCCGCCGCGAGTTCGCACACGGTACCGCCCGGCACGCTCGAGGCTGAACGATCGCGCGTGATAGAAACTGACGCGCTCCCGCGAGCACGTGGCATCGAACACGCTCCGCTCCGCGGAGAGCACGATCTCCCCCTCCGAGAGCGCGACGACCGCGGTGTCGAGCCGCCCGCAGGTCGTCGGGGAGACCGGGCCGGCGAACTCCAGGGAGAAGTTCTCGCCTACGACCACGGTGTCCGGATACGCCGCCCAGCTGACCATCGCCTCGTCCGGCGTCGGCTCGCCGATTCGCCAGCATCCCGCCGCGATGGTCGCGATCAGGACGAGTGACGGATCCAGCGCTCCCCGTCTACCCCGGATTGATTCTGCGATCGCCGTCATGCTGGATTATCCCGCTCGAGCGGTGGGCAAAGTGTCCGGCCGGAGGGTGGCGGGCAAGGACTCGGGCCGGTCGACAACGCCTTCCAGTCCGCGGTCCGACGACCCGCCGGGAAACCTGACTTTCTGCCGGTGTATCCTCCGGCGTGAAAGAGCGCTACGTATTGCCATCCGAGCGCTGGGACAGGCAGCAGAGAAGGGTGCTCGGATGGTCGCTTCTGGTTTCGGCGGTCCTGCACGGGATCTTCCTCGTCGCCTGGCGGGGCTCGTCCTCCGCGCCGGCCGGCGGCCCGGCCGAGTCTGCTCGAGCGGCCCCCACTCTGGCCTACGGAGGCGGTGCGCTGCTGGCCATCAGCGTGTCCGCGCCACGCCCCTTCGAGATTCCGGCTCCACCCGAGCTCGCCGAGCTCACAGATGAGCCGGCATTGGACGTGCTCGAGGTCGGTGGCCCGGTCTCGGTGACGCTGGGGAGGCCCGGGCCTGCCCAGGGGGATGCATCCGGTTCGGGATCCTCTCCCGGACCCGGCCTCGGGGGCACCGGCTCGCGCACGACGAGTCCGGTTCCACGCTCCATCGTTCCCGAGTGGGATCCGCCTGGAGATGTCCGTGGTACGCGAGTGACGGCGCGCGTGTTGGTGAGTGCCGAGGGACAGCCGCTGGGCGAAGTACAGCTCGTTCCTCCCACGCCGGATCAGGCGTTCAACCGCAGGCTTGTCGAGAAGGTGCTGCAGATGCAGTACATCCCGGGACGCCGAGACGGCGAGCCGGTGGAGGCCTGGGCCGAAATCACGTTCGTCTTCTAGCTGCCGGCCAACTCCTCCTTCTAGCTGCCGGCCAACGGCCGCCGCGGCGCGCTGTCGACCGGACTCAGCCTCCCGCGACCCTCCCAGAGGAGCGTGTAGAGCTCGTCATGGGCTGCCGTGACCGAGTGATACTCCGCCAACGGTCGGTCGTTTGCGGTCAGCCAGAGAACACGGATCAGGGCGAGGTGCGTGATGACGACGACGGGGGCACCGTCCTCGGAGAGCTCCGCCTTCCCGATCTGGTCGATGGCATCCACGGCGCGCTCTCGAACCTCCTCCAGGCGCTCACGCCCGGGGATCTCCAGCTGATCGGGTCTCTCCAGCCACCGCCGGTACGCCGACGGCCAGCGTTCGGCCACCTCGCTTTCGGTCAAGCCGGTCCACTCACCCAGCTCGATCTCGTGAAGATCGTGAACGGTGTGAACGGGCAGTGAGAGCTCCGCCGCCAGGATCTCCGCCGTCTCGATCGCGCGGCGCACCGGGCTCGTGTAGAGTCTCCCGCCACGCAGCCCGAGGCCTCTTGCGAGCCGCACGACCCCCTCGCGTCCCTCTTCCGTCAGGTGCTCATCGCTCCACCCGGCGAACCGTCGGTTCCGGTTGGACTCGGTTTCCCCGTGGCGGATCAACACGAGCGTCGGTGGCTCGGCCAAGTCTACCCTCCCGTTCAATGACAGATATACGCGTGGCCTTCAGTCGCCGAAACCGGTGATTGAAGACCAGATGATCGGCGGAGCGAGCCTCCAACACCGACGTCCTTCCGGCCGTCGAGGCGCACTCGAAGCGCAAGAAAGGAGGACGCGACGTTCTCGACTTGAACCGTTCCGAGCGGCGATCCCTCGCGGTTGCTGCGCTCCTTGTCCTGCTTGGGACGACCGTCCGCGTGGCGGTCTCTCCCGGTCGCGCCGAGTTCACCTGGACGCCGGCGGACTCGAGCGGGGAGCTCCCGACCCTCGGCGAGACGCGGCGTGCTGTGACCGATGCGTTGGCCAGGAGGGCCGTCGCGGAGAGACCGCTCGGCGCCGGGGAGCGGATCGACCCCAACGCCGCGACGGCGGAGGAACTGGAGCGGCTGCCAGGGATCGGGCCGGCAAAGGGCTTCGCTATCGTGGAGGAGCGACGCAGAAGCGGACCCTACACGACTCCGGCGGACCTGGGTCGCGTCCCGGGCATCGGCCCGGCGGTGCTCGAGCGCATCGCTTCCCATCTCACCCTGCGGCCCGGTCCGGTCTCCCGGCAAGGCTCCGATCTCCCCTCCACCGGACGGGTCAACCTGAACGTCGCGGGTCGGGACGAGCTCATGACGCTCCCCGGAATCGGACCGGCTCGTGCGGATAGCATCCTCGCTTTCAGGGATCGGCACGGGGTTTTCAGGCGGCCCGAAGAGTTGCTGAACATCCCAGGGATAGGCGCGGCAATCCTTAGTGCTTTGCAAGGGATGGTCGACGTTCGCTGAAACGGTCATAGCGTTTAACGCTTTACTGTGTCGCATCTTACCGCCCTTTACCGGCTCTGACACTAGTGGACCGAGTCTTGCTCCCACGTGAGTGCCGATTCGGAGGCTCGGTCCACTCGAACCACTCGAGAGTGAGGCCGGCGACACTCGACACAGGTTCCAGAGAAGGGGTCGATGGGAGTTCGCACGGCTCAGAGTCCAGCAGAGACGCACTCGTCTGCCGAGAAGCGCTTGGGCGAGCTCCTCCTTCAAGCGGCGATGATCTCGCTTGAGGACCTGGAGGCGGCCCAGCAGGAATCGGAGCAGACGGGTGCGCGCCTGAGCTATATCCTCGTAGCGAAGGACTATCTGTCTGAAGCGGACGTCACGTCGGTGATCTCCAGCGAGTACCATCTCCCCTCCATCGATCTGATATCGGTGGAGGTGGATGAGCGAGCCGTGGCGATGGTTCCCGCCGATTTCGCCTGCAAGCACGCCCTGCTGCCGATCAAGCGGAGCGGTCGAACGCTCACGGTCGCCCTGGCCGATCCCTCCGACCCGACTCTCGTCGACGTTCTGAAGTTCATCACCCGGCTCGACATCGAGCTCATGGTGGCGGGCGAGGTTTCCGTCCGCTCGCTCATCGAAAAGCACTACGACGTCACGACGGCCAAGCTGGGCGAGCTGCTGGACGAGCTCGAAGAGCTGGAGATCGAGCTCGTCGAAGAGGAACAGGACCAGGTTTCGACGGAGCAGCTCCGGGCGCAGGTGGACGATGCACCGGTCGTTCGCCTCATCAACGGCGTGCTTACCGATGCCGTGAGGCGCGGCGCGTCCGATATCCACATCGAGCCGTACGAGAAGCAACTGCGCGTCCGATACCGCGTCGACGGAGCCCTTCAGGAGATCATGCTGCCACCGCTGCGCATGCAGGCGGCGTTGATCTCCCGGGTGAAGATCCTGGCCGATCTGAACATCGCCGAGCGACGGATTCCTCAGGACGGCCGAATCAAGATGAAGCTGGGAAGCCGGGTTATCGATTTCCGTGTCTCGACCCTGCCCACTCTGTTCGGCGAGAAGATCGTCCTCCGGATCCTGGACAAGGGAAACCTGGTGCTGGACCTCGAGGAGTTCGGCATGGAACCGAAGGCCGAGAAGGACATGCTCAGCGCGATCGCCAACCCGTACGGCATGGTGCTCGTGACCGGGCCGACCGGTTCCGGCAAGACGACGACCCTCTACAGCGCTCTCACTCGGATCAACACGGACGAAGTAAACATCATGACGGCCGAGGATCCGGTGGAGTACAACCTGAGCGGTATCAACCAGGTACAGATCCGGCCGGAGATCGGACTCACCTTCGCGGCCGCTCTTCGGGCCTTCCTGCGCCAGGACCCCAACATCATCATGGTCGGTGAGGTCCGGGACATGGAGACGGGCGGGATCGCCGTCAAGGCCTCGCTGACGGGACACCTCGTCCTCTCCACCCTCCACACCAACGACGCGGCCTCCACCATAACTCGAATGATCGACATGGGGATCGAGCCGTTCAACGTCTCGGCTGCCGTGAACCTGATCACCGCGCAACGACTCGTTCGGAGAATCTGCGGAGGCTGCAAGGTGGAGACCTCGTACCCGGATGAATTGCTACGGGCGGCCAGCATACCCGACGAGACCCTGGCGAGCCTCACGTTCTACAAGGGCGAGGGGTGCGACACCTGCGGCGGATCCGGATACGCCGGACGGCAGGGTCTCTACGAGGTAATGAGGATGAGCTCCACGCTCCGGCGAATGGTTCTCCAGGGCGCTTCGGCCGACGATCTGAAGGCTCAGGCGGTCCAAGACGGGATGCTCACCCTCAGGGAGGATGGCCTTCTGAAGGTGGAGCGGGGGATCACGACTCTGGACGAGGTGATCAAGGAAACGGCGGCCTGACCCGTCACGAGGCATACGAACGCGCAACAGTCAACGAGAGCGGAGTGATGGATGGTGATGAATAGAGACCACACGGACCGCCTGGCCATCGAGCAGTCGCCCAACATCGGAATGCGAGCGCTCCTCGATGAGATGATCTCCAGAGGCGCCTCGGACCTGCACCTCAGCGTGGGCGAGCGTCCGAAGCTGCGCATCGACGGTCGGATGATCGGACTCGATGCCGAGAAACTCCGCCCGAAAGACACCCAGGAGCTCGCCTACTCGGTTCTCACGGAGCAGCAGAAGAAGCGCTTCGAGCAGAACTCCGAGCTCGACTTCTCGTTCGCCGTACCGAAGCTGTCGCGCTTTCGAGGGAACGTCTTCCGTCAGCGTGGAAGCGTGGCGATGGCGATCCGCAAGATCCCCTTCGAGATCCTCTCCTTCGAGGAGCTGGGGCTGCCGCCCACCGTCGCGAGGCTCGCCGAGAGGCCCCGTGGCCTGGTCCTCGTCACCGGGCCCACCGGCTCCGGCAAATCGACGACACTCGCCGCGATGATCGACAAGATCAACTCGGAGAGGGAAGGGCACATCATCACGATCGAAGATCCGATCGAGTTCGTACACAAACACAAGAAGTGCCTCGTCAACCAGCGAGAGCTCGGATCGGATACCGAGAGCTTCCCGAGCGCCCTCAAGTACGTGCTCCGTCAGGATCCGGACGTGATCCTGATCGGGGAGATGCGAGACCTGGAGACGATCGGTGCGGCCCTCACGATCGCCGAAACGGGACACCTTGCCTTCGCCACGCTCCACACAAACTCAACGGCGGAGTCTGTCAACCGGATCATCGACGCGTTTCCGGCGCACCAGCAGGGGCAGATTCGCGCCCAGCTGGCTTTCGTGCTCGAAGGAGTCGTCACGCAGACCCTCCTTCCCAGAACCAACGGAACGGGAAGAGCCGCCGCGGTGGAGATCATGCTGGCGACCCAGGCCATCCGCACGCTCATCCGCGACGACAAGATCCACCAGATCTACTCCGCGCTGCAGACCGGAAAGAAGCTCGGAATGCAGACCATGAACGATTCGCTATACCAGCTCTACATGCAGGGCGATGTGGCCATCGGAGAGTGCTTGCGGGTGAGCTCCGATCCCGCCGAGCTCCGTCGGATGCTCGGCGAGCCGGAAGGGGGCGAGGCCGGAGGTTCCGGGCCTAGAAGGGATGAGGCGAAGAAGCCGGGCGCGACCGCCCGGCGGTAGGGTCGAAGCGAAAAGCTCGGGACTTTCAAGGACAGCAGCCGAGGGACGATATGCCGGTATTTACCTACAGCGCCCGAACCGTGGGCGGCGAGATCCAGCGGAACGAGATCGACCTCCCGACTCGCGACGAGGTCGTCAAGTACCTGCGCAAGCGTCGGCTCATACCGATCAACGTTCGCGAGAAGCCGAAGGACATCAAGCTGGGTCTTCGCAAGAAGGTGAAGACTCGGGATGTCGTGATCATCACGCGCCAGTTCGCCACGATGATCAACGCGGGGCTGCCGCTCGTGCAGGCGCTTCAGATTCTGGCCAAGCAGACGATCAATCCCTCGATCCGGGAAGCGGTCGAAAAGGTCGTCTTCGAGGTCGAGTCCGGGCGGACCCTCGCGGACGCGCTGAAGGACCATCCGAAGCTCTTCTCGCAGCTCTACGTGAACATGGTGGCGGCCGGCGAGGCCGGTGGTATTCTGGACACGATTCTCCTCAGGCTCGCCACCTTCCTCGAGAAGAGCGAGGCGCTGGCCCGCAAGGTGAAGGGCGCGATGATCTACCCGGCCGTCGTCCTCACGGTTGCCATGGGGGCGATCGTGATCCTCCTCCTGTTCGTGATCCCGACCTTCGAGACGATGTTCGCGAGCTTCAACCAGGAGCTTCCGCTCCCGACCCGAATCGTGATCGGGCTCTCCAGTTTTCTGCAGGGCTACTGGCTATGGCTGCTCATCGGAGGAACCGGGGCGGGCTTCCTCTTCAGGAGGTGGATCGCGACCTCCAGCGGCCGGCTGATCTTCGACCGCCTCATGCTCCGTATGCCGTTGTTGGGCTCGCTGGTTCGTAAGTCCGCCGTCGCACGCTTCACCCGCACGCTCGGTACTCTTCTGAGCTCAGGCGTGAGCATCCTGGAGGGACTCGAGATCACGGCGCGGACGGCCGGGAATCGCGTGATTCACGACGCGGTGATGGACAGCCGCGCTTCGATCGCGGGGGGTGAATCGATCTCCGAGCCGCTTCGTCGGAGCGGGGTGTTTCCGCCGATGGTCACCCAGATGATCAACGTGGGCGAGGAGACCGGCGATCTCGACGGCATGCTCAACAAGATCGCCGACTTCTACGACGAGGAGGTGGATGTCGCGGTCGAGAGTCTGCTGAAGGCCCTTGAGCCGGCCCTCATCGTCATTCTCGGCACTATCGTCGGAGGCATGATCGTGGCCATGTACCTGCCGATCTTCGGCATGGTCAGCGCGGTTCAAGGATAGTCAGGGCCCATGCGCGGCCGCTTCGGGTGCAAAAGCTCTGGTGTTTTGCACCATGTGTCGGGCCCGCAATATCCGTTGGCCGATCGGGTCGTCAGGCGGATCACCATGAGGGACGCGCGATTCTGGGATTCCGCCCCGATGGCCTCGCGCAGGCAGACGGCTTGCACCGGAAAGCACTCGCAGCCGGGTCTCGACCGACCACGCGTGGCGGCCAGGGACTCGGGTTGCGGCTCGGTTGAGCCGGCGGTCCAGCTTGACTTTGCCTACGGCACGGAAAGCCGGGGCCGCAGAGGGGGAAGCAGGCTCCGTAATCCGAGGGGAGACACGGTCCGATGATGAAGGGAGTCGTTTTCCAGTTGCTCGAGGATGTGGCCCAGCGAGAGCACGGCCATGAGGCATGGGGCGAGCTCGTCGACATGGCTGGACGACACCAGGAACTCTGGTCGCCAGCCGAGCAGGAAGCGCTGTCGCACGCAACCTGTGCGCACGCGGCCGGCGACATGGATGCCCGATCCGCTCTTCGCAGGACCGGTCGGCGGGCGATCCCGGTACTCGCCAACATGCACCCACAGCTTTTCGCCAACTCCGACAGCACGCGCGCGTTTCTGCTCGTTCTGGCCGGCGGAGTCGTGATCGATACGGTCAAAGGCGTGATACGCTGGCCGGCGGCGGATGCGGACTTCCGAATCCTGCCGGCGCCGGATGGTGACTTCTTCCTGGGATATCGATCGCAGCGCCATCCGTGCGCTCTGGTCGAGGGTCTCGTCGAAGGCGCCGCTGACTACTTCCGAGAGGCCGTTAGCATCGTGCAGCTCAAGTGCACGGGGCGCGGTGATAATCGGTGCCTCTTCTGGATCAACTTCGGCGGCATGTAGTCAAAGATCCATTGAGCGGTGAGTGAGCCCGCTGGTCCGGCTCCACCAGCTTTCGCGGCTCGCTCACCGTTCTCCCCTCCCTCCCCGCTCGCCCGCGCTCGACCACGTGGCCCGTTCGCGGATAGTGACCTAGCTTTCGAGCATGGACACCCTGGAAGTCAGGTCAGATCGGCGAGAGCAGCTCGTGGATATCACGTCGGACGTGGAGCTGAGAATCGCCGCCGCCGGGCTCTCGGAGGGAGCCTGCGTACTCTGGTCGGCGCACACGACCGGCGGGCTCACGGTCAACGAGGGGGCCGACCCCGCGGTGGCGACGGACATCGAGGATTGGCTGGCTTCGGCGGTGCCTCATGGCAGCCACTACCGGCACCTCGAGGGTAACTCGGACTCCCATATCAAGACCGCGCTGGTCGGCCCGGGTCTCACCCTCGTCGTATCAGGGGGTCGCCTGCAGCTGGGCCGCTGGCAGCGCGTCTTCTTCTGCGAATTCGACGGCCCCAGAACGAGACGGGTCCTTCTCCAGCTGCTGCCGGCGGGTTGAGCATCCGGGCCGGGGGATGGGATATCCTCGGCCGCGCGATAGGACTACCGGCCGACGCCGTGGTCTCCGCGCTGGGGGAGCCCGTCGCTCGCCGCCTGACCGGCGAGGATCTGTGGCTGGTTTTCGAGGCTCCGGGCCGCAGGCTGCGGGTGCGCTGCGACGCGGCCCGCGAGGGGGCCGAGGTGGCGTCGTGGACTCTCTCGTTCGATGCGGGGCCGCCGAGCCTGCGGGAGGCCGCCGAGCCGCTCGGTCTATGGCCGCAGGCCTCCCCCGACATCGCCGCCGAGCTGTCCGAGGGCTCTCCGATCCTTCGAGCCGTGGCCGCCGAAGGCCGCATGCACTCTCTGACGGTGAGCGTCGAGGACGGACGCATCCATAAAGTCACGCTGTTCGACGAACCACCGGAATGGCTGTAACCACTGCCGGAAAAGTCAGTTACGAGTTTATCGTTGCATTTGTCCCGGCGCCACCTATTGCAATCTGCCAGTCCCCGATGTCTTTTTAGCGCGTCCCGTCCGATCCGCCGAGATGCGTTCGTTCTCCACCCGATGATGTAACCGGGTCGGAGCAGACAGCGTCCATCGCACGCGGACGGGAGGCTCGTTGCTTCGGTCGCCGAGCCAGCAAGACTATCCCCTCAGCACCAACCGTGTCCTCTATTGGATCTATGCGGGGCGGTTGGTCGCCTGTCTTGCCGTCTTCGGGACCGCCATCGTCGTGGGGGACCTGTGGCTGTCTTCGGGCGCCCCGGCGATTCCGGGTTTTCGCTCCATCGCGATCGCCGGGCTCGGGGCGGCGGCGCTCGTTACGCCGATGGCCTACTGGTACAGCCACGTCAGCAGGCGGACTCCTGGCCGGATCTTCCTTCTCTCGCAGGCTCTCCTGGACCTGCTGCTAATAACAGGCATCGTCCACATCACCGGCGGGAGCCAGAGCGCCTTCCCGCCACTTCTCTACATCGCGTTCGTATCGGGCTACGCGCTCGCGCTCCCGTTCTCCCATGCTCTGCTGCTGGCGTTCTCAGCGGGTCTGGCCTACCTGCTGGATCTCGTCGCGGTCTACCCTGCGCAGCTTTCGGGCGCGGTGCTCTTCCAGGTCGCCGTCTTCGCCATCGTGGCGATGGTCGCGAGCATCATCGGCGGTCGGCTCCGGCAGGCGGCCCAGGAGCTCCGGACGGTCGAGGGCGAGCTGAAGCGTCTTCGGCTCGGAACCGCCGACGTTCTGCGCACGCTGAGCTCCGGCGTGATCACCGTGGATGAGTCCGGGCAGGTAGCCTACATGAACCCCGCGGCGGCGGAGCTCCTGGATGTGGATCCGGACGGCTGGTTGGGCCGTGATCTGCTTCCGGAGCTCAACGACCGAGCTCCCGAGATCGCGCGCGCCGTGCGCGAGACCATCCGGACGAGAAGGGTGGTCAGGGATCGGGAGGCGCAGGTCGGCGGATCGTTCTTACGCTCCCGCCGGGACCAGCTCGAGCACTCCATGGGTGCATCGCTGCATGGCAGCGACGGCTGGGGAAGCGAACCGGTCCCGGGTGACGCCGCCGGGCTGCCCGTCTCGGTGAGCACCGCCCTGCACGCCCCTCCCGCGGGCCCTCCTTCCGTGACGGTCGTGATGCAGGATATGCGTCCCGCGCGTCAGCTCGAGAGCTTGCGGCTTCGCACCGGGCGCCTGGAGGCAGTGGCCGAGCTCTCCGCCTCACTGGCCCACGAGATCCGGAATCCGATGGCCTCGATCCGCAGCGCGGCCGAGCAGCTCGCGCGCCGCGCGACAGGGGGCGACGAGGAACAGCTTCTCACTGGCCTGATCGTTCGCGAGTCCGACCGGCTGAACCGGCTGCTCGGAGAGTTCAACAACTTCGCTCGGGTCGACGTCGTCGAGCGCAAGCAGATCGATCTGGAGCAGATGATCCGTGAGGTCGTCCATGTAGTCGGCCAGCGGCCCGAGGCCGAGAACCGCGCGCGGTTCGAGGTAGAGGTGCACGGGCAGCTGGAGGACCTGTGGGGCGATCCGGACCTTCTGCACCGGATTCTCCTCAACCTCGTGCTGAACGCGGTGCAGGCGGCCGAAGAGGCCGTCCCGGTGCGCGTACGCGTCGTGGCTGACACGCTGGGCCCTGTGTTCGTGCCTGGAAGCGTCGAGCTCGGCCATCCGGTCCGAATTCGTGTCATCGACGACGGCCCAGGCATCGAACCCGAGGACATGAGCCGGATCTTCGACCCCTTCTTCACCAAGCGGAGGGGAGGGACGGGGATGGGTTTGGCGATCGCCTATCGAGCCGTCCAGGCCCACGGGGGGGTGCTCCTGGCGAGCTCGGAGCCGGGTAGGGGCGCCACCTTCTCCATCATTATCCCGCGTCGTGATCTCGAGAACCGACTCTCCGAGATCCAATCACCCGAACCCATGACGAGCGAGCCATGAGCCAGAGACCGGTACTCCTGTTGATCGATGATGAGCAGAGCGTGCACGACGCCCTCGGAGTTCTTCTCAAGGATGAAGGGTTCGACGTGGTTTCCGCGCTCACGGGCACGGATGGGCTGGAGAGGTTCCAGGAGAGGAAGCCCGACATCGTGCTCAGCGACATCCGAATGCCGAAGATGACCGGCGTCGATGTGCTTCAGGAGATCCGCGAGCGAGACCCGAGCACACCCGTCGTCCTCCTCACGGCGCAGGCATCCCTGCAGTCCGCGATTCAGGCGGTGAACCTGGGTGCGACCCACTACGTGCAGAAGCCGTGGGTGAACGAGGAACTGCTGGCCGTCCTACGCCGCTCGCTCTCCTACGGCGTAGTGGCGCGCGAGAACACTCGCCTCAAGAAGGAGCTGCGAAAGCGGGACACCCACGACGTCCTGCGGCCGATCGGCCAGAGCTCGAGTTTCCGGAAGGCGCTTGATCTGGCCGAAGCGGTGGCGGCCAGCGACTCCACGATCCTGCTTCGCGGCGAGAGCGGAAGCGGAAAGGAGGTGTTCGCGCGCTACATCCACGAGCTCTCCGAGCGCTCGGACCGGCGCTTCCTGTCCCTGAACTGTGCGGCGCTCCCCGAAGGTCTGCTGGAGTCTGAGCTCTTCGGTCACGTGAAGGGCTCGTTCACAGGCGCCGTCCGCGACAAGGAAGGGCTCTTCGTGGCTGCATCCACCGGGAGCTTTTTCCTCGACGAAGTCGGGGAGATGGCGCCCTCCACCCAGGTGAAGCTGCTCCGGGTGCTGCAAGAGCGGGAGGTGATACCGGTCGGCTCCACGAAGGCGATGGCCGTTGACGTGCGGTTGATTGCGGCGACCAATCGTAATCTCGAGAGGGACATCGAGCAGGGGCGCTTCCGCCGCGACCTCTACTACCGGCTGAATGTGATCTCGGTGGAGATCCCGGCGCTCAGGGAACGGGAGGAAGACGTTCCGTTGTTGGCCGAGCATTTCCTGGCGCGGCACGGCGAAGACGATGATTCGGCCCCGACGAAGCTGTCGGCCGACGCGATGACGATCCTCCAGGGCTACAACTGGCCCGGCAACGTTCGAGAGCTGGAAAACGTGGTCGAGCGCGCCGTGGTTCTGACATCCGGCGCGACGATCGACGCGAGCGCTCTCCCGACTCGACTCAAGGAGCCGCCGTCGGTTCCGCTCGTTCAGGAGACGTCGCCGGCGAACCCGAGCCTGGAGGTCATCGAGCGGGCGTACATCGAGCACGTTCTCAAGGCGGAGGCCGGCAACAAGACCCGTGCGGCGGAGGTGTTGGGGATCGACCCCAGTACGCTGTACCGGAAGATCAAGAGGTACGAGTTGGAGGCCTGAGACAGGCGCTTCGGGGGAGCGCTTCGACGCTTCCCCGCCAGGGCCATATGCTGCCGTGGGGATTCTTTGCAGGAGGGCCGTCACTCCTTGCATCCTGCAACGAGGACCGGCTGCTCCTGTCAAGACCGGGTTCGCTGAACACGCCATAACTGGCTGTAGCACTACGTCTTATACTCATTTCACGCGCAGGGCATAGCAGTTGCCCTTTCAGGGCGACGGTAAGAGCACTTCCCCGCCGCCAACACCGCGATCGGCAGGGGCAAACAGCAACAGGAGAGATGAGAATGCTCCGCGAGACACTCCACGACTCGAAAGGCTTCACGCTCATCGAGCTGCTGATCGTGGTGGTGATTATCGGTATTCTGGCCGCGATCGCCATTCCGCAGTTCGCGAGCACCAAGGAAAAGGCGTACGACGCGTCCGCGAAGACCGACGTACGGAACATGATGGCTGCCGAGGAAGGGCACTTCTCGAACAACAACGCCTACTGGAGCGGTAGCGTCAGCGCCGCTACGGATGGTGGGACCGCCGACATGGGTGGAGACACCTTCCGCGCCAGTCCGAACATCGCCATCACGGCGACCTCCGCAACCAACGGCTACACGATATCGGCGAAGCATAGCGCCTCCGGCACGTCCTGGTGCGTCGACACGACCCCCAGCGGCGTCTCAAGCGTGGCCAGCTGCTAGTAGTCTGACGCGGGGGAGTGTGGCCTCGGTTTGGCGGCCGAGGCGAGAGGGCCGGCCGTGCGCCGGTCGGCCCCGGCTCGAGAGGCGTGGCGGTACGACCGCCACGCCTCTTTCTTTATGCGGTCTCTTGTGCAGCCGGGTGCCCTCCTGCGATCAGGGCTCCGCGACGGTCCCCGGCCCCGAACGGATCGAGAGTCGTGATGTCGGAGCGGTCGGACAGTTCTCGGAGTGTGGTCGCGATCGGAGTGGTCGTTCTCCTCGGTGCCGCCTTCCTGTGGGAGGTGCTCTCGCTGACCGGCGTTCCCATCGCCCGGGACATGCAGCTCTTCTTCATTCCCCAACGCCGTTTGCTCTGGATTTCCCTGCAGACAGGCCACCTGCCGCTGTGGACGCCCTTCCTCGGTAACGGGGCACCGCTCCTCGCCAACTTCCAGTCCGGTGCCTTCTATCCGCCGAACTGGGTCTACGCGGTCTTGCCGTTCTTCAAGGCGTTCAACGGCCTCCTGGTGCTTCATTTCGTCCTTGGTGGCGTGTTCATGTACCTGTTCGGTCGAGCCGCCGACTTTGGCCGTTCTTCGGCTGGCGCGGCGGCCATCGCGTACATGCTTGGCGGCTACTTCGTGTCGCTCACCAACCTGTTGAACGTCCTGCAAGCCGCCGCCTGGGCCCCTGCGGTCTGCTGGGCGATCCTTCTTCACGCGAAATCGCGTTCGGCCAGGTCCTTCACCCTTCTGGTGGCCGTCCTCTGGCTGGCGTTCATCGCCGGCGAGCCCCTCACGTTCGCGCTGGCCGTCGCCCTCGGCGGCGGCTACGGAATAGTTAGGTGCCGGCGAGGCCGGTCGCGGCGCGGTGCACTCACCCTGATCCTCTCTCTGACCCTGGCCGGAGTCCTGATCGGAGGCTTGGCGGCGATGCAGGTGCTCCCCACCGCCGAGTTCGTGTCGGAGTCCGACCGGGCCGGGGGTCTGAGCTACGAGGAATCCGAACGGTATCACCTGGAACCGGTCCGTTTGATCCACCTGGCCGTGCCGCCCGAGTACGGCGATCCGGTCTATCGCTTCGGCCGCAAGGCCATGCTCGTGACCGTCGAGCCCTGGCTCTTCTCGGTCTACCTGGGCGCCGTGGCTCTCGTGCTGATCGCGGCCGCACGTCTGGATCGCGACCGGCGTCTGGAATCGCTCTACTGGGCAGCCGTCGGGGCACTGGGGCTCATCCTGTCGCTGGGTGACGCGACCCCTCTCTACGGGTTCCTGTATCGTCACCTCCCCGGCTTTGCCTCCTTCCGCTTCCCCGAGCGCTTTCTCTTTCTGACCGGGTTCGCGGCGGCGATGCTGGCCGCCACCGGTCTGTCGGCGCTGCGCGCGGTTCGGCGACCCGTCCGGCTGGATGGCGTGCTGGGAATCGGGGCTCTAGCTACCGTGACCGGAATCCCCATCGCCTGGTCGATCTATGCGGAACCGCTGAGAGTGTGGGGCGAGGCGCATCTGCCCGAGGCTCCCTTCTTCCAGAACTTCGCCTTCGCGCACGCGATGTGGGCGGGCAACCTGTGGCGGATCGCCGTGCTGGTCGCGATGGCGCTCCTCGTCATCACGCTCTACAGGCGCGGAGTCTTCCGCGAATCGCTGCTCGTCGCACTTTTGCTGGGTCTCTTGACGCTCGATCTGTGGACCGCCCACCGTCAGCTGACGCCGGTGGCCGACCGCAGCTTCTTCGAGGAGGCGCCCGTTCTGGCGAGCCTCGTGCCCTTCGAGGCGCTGCGGACCGATTACCGGTATCGCGCCAGCCCGTTCGACGAGGATATCACCCGTTTCCACACGCTGCCCGGCCTCTCCCTGGAGTCGGAGAAGTGGACCTGGCAGCAGACGGTCCAGCCGAACCTCGGCGCGTTGCATGGAATCCTCACGCAAGACTCCGGAGATGCGATTCACCTCTCGCGTGGGGTCGACCAATCGACCTTCCTCGCCATGCTTCCCGACGAGAGCCGCTGGCGCGTTCTTCGACTCGCGAGCGTTCGCTGGGTCTACAGCTTCCACGGATTCGAGCGGGATCTCTACGGGAGCCGCACGCGGCTCGACTCGCTCCCGGGCTTCGTGTACGAGTTGAGGGATCCACTGCCCCGCGCATACCTGGCGGAGGAGGCGGTGCTCGTCGATGAGGAGATCGAGGCGTTCAACGCGTCGATCACGCGCGAGTTCGATCCGCGCCGCCAGGTGGCGCTGCTCGCAGCGGAGGTCGCGAAGGCCGGTCTTCTGCCGGAGCGGGCTCGCGTCGGCGCACCCGATGACGGCGGCGACTCCGCTTCCCAGTCGGCCGCTGAGATCGTTGCCGACGAAGGGACGGAGATCCGAATCTCGGTGTCGCCGACGGTGGCGGGATATCTGGTGCTGACCGACTCCGATTACCCGGGCTGGAGTGCCCACGTGGACGGAGAGGAGCGGCCGATCCTGTTGGCCAACTACTTCTACCGGGCCGTTCCGGTGCGCCCGGGCGACCGCGAGGTCGTCTTCACCTACCGGTCTCGCCCGTTCGAGCTCGGCCGCCTGGTTTCGGCCGCGACGCTCGTTAGCCTGCTTATCGGGCTCGGACTCGTTCCCGTGATGCGTCGGCGGAGGCCAGCCGGGTCGCGCGGAGGTTTACCGGCCGAATAGGAGAGCTCGAGGTAGCCAGCGGTTGATTCGGACTTGAGAGACTCTCCGATCCTGCTCCATGCAGCTCACGACGTCCAGTGCCGGCTTCACGCTTCTCCGGCTCCTTGTCGCGATCGCGCTCCTGGGGATGGCTCTCACCGGATCCATCTCAGGCGTGCGATCGCTGGCCGGAAGCGCGGAGCTCGCCGGCGCATCTCGAGTCGTCCGAGGCCACCTCGTCTACGCCCGCACGGTGGCCATCGCACGACGCGAGGTCGTCGAGCTCACGCTGACGCCGACGGGCGAGCTTCTTCTCGTCGACTCCCGAGACTCCGTGGTTCGCCGCACGCCCCTGCTGGGCGTCGACGGCTTTCGTCTCGATTCGGCGAGCCTTCGGCCCGCCACGCTCAGGTTCAACGCTCGCGGCCAGGCTGCCCCGGGAAGCGTCTACCTTCACGGCGGACGGTCCGGCGTCCGACTGGTGATGAACTTCGTCGGCCGGGTTCGAGAGGAGAAGCTCCGGTGACCGGATCCTCTCCGTTGGATCCGGAGGGCTGCGGCCTGATCGAGGTAATCGTGGCACTGACGGTTCTCTCGGTCGGCCTGCTGGCGACCGCCGGCCTCGTGCGTGCCGTCTCTCGACTGGCCGACCAGGCACGTGTCGAAGGCGACGCGGCCCTCCTCGCGCAGCAGGGGATCGAGGCGGCGCTCTCGGAGCGCGCGGCGGCACCCTCTTCGCGCGAGGATACGCTCCAGTTCGGAGGTCGGGAGTACGCCGTGAGGATCACTCTCGAGGCTGCGGCACCGGCGCTCGAACGCATACGGATAGAGGTGGTCCAGGTCGGCCCGCCCGGCTTCGGCAGCGGCCTGCCGCGCGTCCGGTCCTACGGCACCCGCCGCCGAAGTCCTCTGCCCCGATTGGCGCCCGCCGCCAGCACCATCCCGTGAGTCGACCGGGCTCCGAGCGGTACCGGGCCACACGGAGGAGTGGCCGCTCGCGGGCCGGGTTCTCGCTGATCGAGGTTCTGCTCGTTCTTACGCTGCTCGGAGCCGTCTTCTCAGCGGCCATCTGGCTGTTCATCCAGAACTCGCGCTTCTACGACCGGAGCGACGAGACGATCGGCGCACGCGAGAACCTGCGCGCCACGATCGACCTTCTCGCCGCCGAGGTTCGGCAGGCGTCGCCCGCCGACTTTCTCGTCGCGGCTTCCGATTCAATAACGATACGCTTCGACCTCTCACGGGCGATCGTTTGTGACTCCTCGGCTTCCGATGAGGTGGCGCTGGTCGTGTTCGATACGGTGCGGGCAGCCAACGTCCCCTCCACATTTCGAGGCACCGCGGTCTCGGATCCCTACGACTCCAGCTTCACATTCCTGGATGGATGGCGGTTGCCCGTGACGGGAAAGGGCTCGGGTCCGAGGGCTGCCTGTGAGGCGCGGGGAAGTTCGGCCGACCTTCCGTCGTCCCGCTTTCGAGCGGTGAGCGGCTGGCGAAGCCGGTACGGGAGGCTCCCTCCCGCAGGCTCTTTCGTACGGGTCTATGGAAGGTTGAGTTACCGTCTCGGTACTTCCTCCTTCGAGCCCGGCCTCGGTGTTTGGCGCAACGGACAGGAGCTTGCCTCGCCCTTCGCCGAGGGGTCTTCCTTCAGCTACGTCCTGGAGGGTGGTGCGGAGCAGAGCGCCGTGCCGGTCGAGGCCTTGGGCCGCATCCGGGCGGTTCGCATCCGCCTCGAAGCCACCGGGCGGTCAGGAGGAGCGCGCTTTCAGCCACCGGTTCGGCTGCCGGCCGAACACCTCATTTTCCTGCGCAATTAAAGGAAATCCACGCTTCACCTCCCCTGTTTGACAGGCGTTTACACCCCCTTTACGTTTGGCCAGACCCGCCTTCAAGACCCATCTGCCGGCTTGCTTGGGAGGGTGGCCGGCCACAAGAAACCACACATGCTCTCATTAGGCCGCGGCCGAAAGAAAAAGACCGTAGGCGTCGATCTCGGGAGCGGCTACGTCAAAGTGGCCGTTATCGACCACGGGAAAGAGTTCCCGCAGATCGAGCAGCTGGCGATGCGTCCCATCGATGGTGCGGCGATCGTCGATGGCGACATCGTCGAGCCGGGGCTCGTTGTCGAGTTGCTCACCGCCCTGTTCGACGAGGAGCAGATATCGGCCAGGGATGTCGTCGCGGGGGTGGGTGGTCGCGACGTCATCATCAAGCTCATCCGGATGGACCGAATGGATGAGTCCGAGGCTCGAGAGGTCATTCCCTGGGAAGCCGAGCAGCATGTTCCCTTTGAGATGGACAACGTCCAGCTCGACTTCGAGATCACGGATCCGGACGGCGAGGGCCTGCAGATGACCGTCCTCCTGGTCGCGGCCAAGAAGGAGGTCGTCGAGAACCGGGTGGCGCTCATGGAGGAAGCGGGACTCGCGCCACGGATAGTGGACGTCGATGCCCTCGCGCTGCACAATGCGCTCGAAGTGAACTATCCGGCGGCCATGGAGGGACTGACGGCCCTGATCAACGTCGGCCACGACACGACGACGGTGAACGTACTCGACGACGGGATTCCGCTGCTGACGAGGGACATGAGCTTCGGCACGCGCCGGCTGGCGGCGGAGCTCGAAGCCGAGCAGGGCATGGCGCCGGACGAAGCGCGCGCTGTATTGCGAGGGGAAGGGTCGAGCGCCCTCTTCTCGGACTTCCTCGGTCAGAGAGCGCACGAAGTGGCCAGGGGCGTCGAGCGCGCCGCCGCGTTCCTGGATACCCACGAGATAGGGATCGGCATCGGTCGGCTGTATCTGTCCGGCGGCGGTGTCCGGGTTCCAGGCCTCGCCGAGTCTCTGGCCGAGCGGCTCGGAGTCGAGACGCAGATCACGAGCGCTTTCGAGCAGATTCAGATAAAGCCTGAAGCGGTGAACGGCGTCGACCTGGATGCCGTGGCGCCGATGATGATGCTACCGGTTGGTCTCGCGCTGAGGAGACTGCGATAACGACGCCTGAGCGTGGAAGAAAGCGGGTAGAGGCCCCAGCATGATCGAGGTCAACCTCCACCCCGCGGGGGCGAAGGCCAGGGCGAAGGCCAAGGGCCGGCGTCGACGTGCCGGCCGCTCGGCTCTGGGCGGCCGCGGCGCGCGGAGCCCGTGGGTAACCGGCATGATCGCCGTCCTCATCGCGGCGCCCCTTATCATCGGCGCCATGTGGTTCCTTCAGCGGTCACGGTCCGGCTCCCTGGAGGAACGCCTCCAGACGGCCCGCGCCGACTCGACTCGCCTGGCCGATCTGCGCGTCCTGAGCGACAGCCTGACCTTCCGTCAGCGGCTCGTGCGGGAACGTATGGAGCTGATTCGCGGGCTCGACCGCGACCGCTTCGTGTGGCCTCACGTCCTCGACGAGGTCAGCGGCTCTCTGCCTGACTTCGTCTGGCTCACCTCGATTCAGGAGTCATCCCCGCTTCCGGGTCTCACGCTGGAGATCCGCGGCATGGCAGCAACGGCCCTGGCGGTTACCGAGTACGTCAGGCGGCTGGAGATGTCCCCGTACCTGGGGCTCGTGCGAATCCTGGGGAGCCAGCAGATCCCGGCGGAGGGCACCGATCTCGAGGTGCACGCCTTCACGCTGCTGGTCGACTTCACACCGCGACCCGAGCCGCGAGGCGCGGGAAGCGAGACGGGGGCCTGACGTGGGTTTTCTCCCGGACGACCCCAAGGACCAGCAACGACTCCTCGGGATCATCCTGCCGATCGCTCTCGTGGCGCTGTTTTACTTCTACTTCTACAAGCCTCGCGGCTCCGAGCTCGCCGAGTTGGAGGAGCGGATCTCCGATATGGAGGCCCAAAACGAGGTCGCGCGGGCTCGAACGGTGGATCTCGACGGGCTGCGGGAGGACCTGGTGCTCGCGGAGCGCCGCTTCGCTGCTCTGGAGCGCCTCGTGCCGACCGGCGCCGAGATCCCGGAGATCTACGAGGCGATCGCCTCGGAGAGCGAAGCGCTGAACCTGAACATGCGCAACGTCATCCCGATCGAAGCGGAGGCGGACTCCGGCGCGTACTTCATGCGCCAGAACTGGGAGATGGAGGTCGAGGGATCCTACCACGACATCGGGCGGTTTCTCGCACGCGTCGCGTCGTTCGATCGAATCGTGAGGCCTCAGGTGCGGGAGATCCGCCCGGTTCAGGGTGCAGACGGGGGCACGCAACCGGTCACGATCTACTTCGAGCTCGAGACGTTCGTGCTCCCGCTGGATTCGGGAAGTGCGGGCGAGGGTGGGGGAGGAGAGTGAGAAGGATCCTCTCTGTCGGCTGGGCCTTCGTCGCCCTTCCTCTCTTCCTCCCGGGGAGCGCGCCCGGACAGAGCGCCCAGGAGCCGCTCCACGGAGAGGTGTCGGACTCCATCCTCGGATACGAGCGAGAGGTGTTCGAGTATTCCGGTGGAGGGAGACGAAATCCCTTCCGGCCTTTGACGGCCTTCAACACGGGTGGCCCGCGCTTCGAGGATCTGGTGCTGGCGGGCATCGTGTACAGTCCGGAGGCCGGCTCCGTCGTGGTCGTCGCCGATCGCACCAACGAGCGACGGTACCGGCTCCGTGAGGGGGAGCGCGTCGGAACGGCGCGAGTGCTGGAGATCCGACCGGACGAGGTCGTGTTCGGGATCACTACCTTCGGCGTGAGTAGACAGGCAATCCTGCGTGCCAAAAAGGAACGGGGACAGGGAGAATGATCGTCCAGAAGCTGCTCGCCATCATCCTGGCCGCTGTGACGCTGAACACGGACGCTCTTCCAAGCTCTGAAGCGGTTACCGAGGTCAGGATCGCCGCCGCCGGTGGCGAGACCGAGATCATTATCATCGCCGAAGGCGATATTCAGGTCAGCGATTTTCTTCTGGACGAACCGACGCGGCTGATCCTGGACCTGCGTGGGGCCCACCACGCGCTGTCTCGCTACGCGTACGAGGAGATTGGCCGAGGTGGCGTCATCCGGATGCGGACCAGTCAGTTCCTGGACGACGTGGTGCGCTTCGTGATCGACCTCACCTTCGCCCCGACGTACACCGTGTCGGTGAGTCGCGGGGTCGTGACGGTGAGATTCCGGAATCCGGGGCCGCCGTTCGAACCGTGGAGCACGAGCCTCGACGGCCTGCAGAGCGAGATGGCGCTCTCCGCGCCGGGCGCCGAGGAGCTCGAAGCGGGCAATCCGGACGTCGTGACGATCGACGTGGCTCCCGCGCTCGTGACGACGCCCGGCGTCGACCAGCAGCCCCGCATCACGGTGACGTACGACAGCGCCAGCGTCCTGGACGTGATCGCAGGCTTCGCGGAGTTCGCCAACATCTCGATCGTTCCGAACGCGGGCATCGCGGGGCAGTTGGTGAGAGGCGTCGAGATTCGGGACCGTCCATGGGATGAGGCATTGGACGCGATCCTGGCGGCCCAGGGACTGGGCTGGAGGGTCAGAAGCGGCGGCATCATTGTCGTGGACCGCGTCGACAGCCTCAACGCGCGCGAGGCGCTCCGGAGCGAGACTCGCGTGATTCGGATCAACTACGCCAACGCCGACACGGTTGCGGCGACGCTCTCGCAGCTGGTCACCCCGGATCTTGGTCAGGTCGTCGCCTACCAGGCGACGAACTCGGTGATCGTCACGGACATCCCGCCGGTCGTCGAGCGCATGGACAGCCTGGTTTCCGTTCTGGACCGGAAGATCCCGCAGGTGGCGATCGAGGCGAAGATCGTCTTCGTCGACCGCACCGATGTCTTCGAGCTGGGGATCGTGTACGACCTGAAGCAGGTCACGGACGGTACGCAGTTCGTGACGCAGGGCCTCAACCAGTCGATCGCGGTCATCGACCCGACCAAGCCCCCGCAGGTGCAGGATCTCAACGGGGACGGGATTATCCAGGAGAACGAGCAGTTCTTCGAGCTCACGAACAACAACATCGTGAACGTAGCCGGAGACGCCGTCGCCACCCTGGCCAACGCGAACAACCGGGTGGCGCAGCCCGCCCTCTCCCTGCTGACGACGCTGGCGTTCGGAGGCTACTCGCTCTTCGCCTGGATCGAGGCCCTCGAGGCCCATCAGCTGGCGGATGTCCAGGCGGCTCCCTCCGTGCAGGTGTTGGACAACCACCGCGCCTACATCCAGGTCGGTGAGCGAACTCCGGTCCGAGTTCTGGAGGAAGGAGCACAGGTCGAGGACGCGCGGATCAACGTCTTCTTCGAGGACACCGGTATCATCCTCGAGGTCACGCCGCACGTCACCAACAACAACCAGGTGCTCATGGAGCTGTCCGCCCAACGCTCGGGCGTCGAGCAGTCCACGAGCGACGTGGGCTTCATCATCAAGCGCCAGATCGGAGAAACGCGCCTCCTGGTGGATGACGGCGAGACGGCAGTGATCGGCGGACTCACCCTCTCGGAGGTTTCGAGGAGCACCACCGGCATACCGGGCCTCATGAGCCTGCCCCTTCTCGGTGCGCTCTTCCGCACGACGAAGGAGCGTGAGGTCAAGATCGACCTGATCATCCTCGTCACCCCGCATATCATGGAGCCGTAGTAGCGCCGGGAGGCTCCAACCGACTCACCGCAGTTTTCGTCTTGGCCCCGGGGAGTGTTGAGCCATGAATCCGCGATGCTGAGAGCCATTCGTTTCACGACCGCCGGTGAGTCCCACGGCCGAGGTCTGGTCGTGATCCTGGAGGGTATGCCGGCGGGCCTGGCCGTCGATACGGGAACCGTGGCCGCGGAGCTGAGGCGCCGTCAGTTGGGACACGGCCGCGGGGAGCGAATGCGGATCGAGCAGGACGAGGGCGAGATCCTCAGCGGCGTGCGACTGGGCGAGACGCTGGGCTCTCCGATCGCCGTCTGGATCGAGAACCGCGACTTCGAGAACTGGCGAGTCGCCATGTCGGCGGATCCCGTTCCGGAAGCGGATGACGAGTCGCTCCGCAGGGTCTATCTGCCCAGACCGGGCCACGCCGACCTGGCCGGGCTGCTGAAGTACGATCGGGAGGACGCCAGGGATGTGCTGGAGCGCTCCAGCGCCCGAGAGACGGCAGCCCGGGTGGCGGCCGGCTCCCTCGCAAAGTCCCTGCTCACGGAGTTCGGTGTCACGATCGGCAGCCATGTCCTGAGAATCGGTGACGCCGAGGCGGCGGCCCCGGTCGACACGCCCTCCGATGCGGCCGAGATGAACAGGGAGGCGGATGCCTCCCCCGTTCGGTGCCTGGATCCCGCGGCCGCCGCGGAGATGATGAGGGCGATCGACGACGCCGCCGCCGCCGGGGATACACTCGGTGGCGTGTTCGAGGTAGTGGCATGCGGCCTTCCCGTGGGTCTGGGAAGCTACGTTTCGTGGGAGCAACGCCTGGATGGCCGGCTATCCGCGGCGTTGATGTCCATTCAGGCGATGAAGGGAGTCGAGATCGGTGCCGGCTTTCTCGCCGCCCGCTCAGTGGGCTCGCAGGTCCACGATGAGATCGAGCCGGACCGGTCCAGGACCGGCTCGGGCGGCTATCGAAGGAGACGAAACAACGCCGGCGGGTTGGAAGGCGGCATGACCACGGGAGAGCCGGTTGTCGTCCGCACGGCGATGAAGCCGCTGAGCACGCTCATGCGGCCGCTCGACAGCGTGGACTTCCGCAGTGGCGAGCCGGCTCGTGCGGTGCGCGAGCGAAGCGACGTGTGCGCGGTTCCGGCGGCGGCCGTGGTCGGCGAGGCGATGGTCGCGCTCGTCCTGGCCGATGCGATGCGGGAGAAGTTCGGCGGCGACTCGCTCGGCGAGATGCGGACCAACCACGAGGCCTATCTCGAGCGCCTGGGCCGTCGCGGCAGGAAGGCGTGAGTTCTCCGAAGAAGCCTGAGAAGGTCGTCCTCGTGGGTATAATGGGGGCCGGCAAATCCACCGTGGGAAGGCATCTGGCCGACCGGCTCGGCTATGCTTTCGTCGATCTCGACGATGAAGTGGAGGCTCTCGCTGGCCGATCGATCCCGGAGATCTTCGACGCCGGCGGCGAGACGCTGTTTCGGGAGCTCGAGGCGGAGGCCACGGAGCGGCAGGACGAGGCTACGGGCACGGTGCTGGCGGCGGGCGGCGGCTGGATGGCCAGACCCGAGCTCCGGGACCGTTGGTCGGGTTCCGTTCGCGTCTGGCTACGGGTGACGCCGGAGGAGGCATGGAACCGGCTTTCCAGCGATGCCGCCGCCTGCCCGATGCTGGACCCCGATCGTCCAAGGGAGTCGCTCGAGCGGCTGCTCGCGGAACGTGAAGCCGCGTACGAGCTGGCGGAAATCAGTGTCTCCGCCGGCGATTCATCGGGGGGAGCGGCGGCTGAGGAAACGGCGGATCTTATCGTCCAGCTACTGCCGTTCGCCGCCCACTCGGCGCTGCCTCACGGACCGGCGTCGGGATCCTGACCGCGATTTGCGGGTTATGCGAGCCGAAATGGGGAGATCACCGGCAAGAGGGATGAAGTGACGGAACAAGGTTCTCGAGAGAAGGACAACGACAGGCACCTGGTCGTTGTCGAGTCACCCGCCAAAGCCCGGACGCTGGGTCGCTATCTGGGCGATGGCTACAGGGTGGAGGCCACGGTCGGTCACGTGCGGGACCTGCCGAAGAGCGGTCTCGGAGTGGACGTGGAGGCCGGCTTCGAGCCGGAGTACGTGACGATCGACGGCAAGGGTCCAATCCTCAAGAAACTGCGCGCGGCGGCGAAAGAGTCCGCCGATGTTCTACTCGCCACCGATCCGGACCGCGAGGGAGAGGCGATCGCGTTCCACATCGCCGAGCAGCTCGGCTACGAGAAGGATGTGGAGAGGTTCCGACGGGTCCGCTTCAACGAGATCACGCGACGGGCCGTGCTCGAGGCGGTGGAGCACGCGGGCACGTTGGACATGGGGCTCGTCGAAGCGCAGCAGGCGCGTCGCATCCTGGACCGCCTGGTCGGCTTCAAGCTCTCGCCGCTTCTCTGGAAGAAGATCTCTGGCGGCCTTTCGGCGGGCCGCGTCCAGTCGGTGTCGGTCCGGCTTCTGGTCGAGAGGGAGCGCGAGCGCCGGGCCTTCCGCTCCGCCGAGTACTGGGATCTCCTGGCCCGCCTCGCGAGCGCCGGTCGCGAGTTCAAGGCGATTCTGATCTCGGTCGATGAGGACCGCATAGCCTCGGGCCGGGACTTCGATGAGACGACCGGCGAGCTGAAGAAGGATCGCGAGGTTCGGCTCCTGGGTTCCGACGAGGCCGGAGCGCTGCGCGACCGGCTGGCGGGGGCGCCGTTCAAGGTGCGTTCCGTCGAGCAGAAGACCTCGAAGCGCAGTCCCTATCCCCCCTTTACGACCTCGACGCTGCAGCAGGAGGCCAACCGAAAGCTGAATCTCGGAGCTCGGCAGACGATGGGGGTCGCTCAGGCGCTCTACGAGGCCGGGCACATTACGTACATGCGCACGGATTCCGTCCAGATTTCCAACGAGGCCGTGGACGCGATCAGGCGGACTGTGAAGGAGCGGTACGGGGATCAGTTCCTGAGCGACAAGCCCCGGCGCTACCGGACGAAGTCGAAGACGGCCCAGGAGGCGCACGAAGCCATCCGGCCGGCCGGTACGAGGATGAGCACGGGAGAGGAGCTCGGCCTGCACGGGAGAGAGAAGCAGCTCTACGAGCTCATCTGGAAGCGAGCCCTGGCCAGCCAGATGGCCGAAGCGAGGCAGCGGCATCTCACGGTCCTCATCGATGCGGACGGCGTCGTGTTCCGGGCCACCGGGAAGGTGCTCGAGTTCGCGGGCTTCTTCCGCGCGTACGTCGAGGGCTCCGACGACCCCCTCGCGGCGCTCGAGGACCAGGAGGTTCTCCTTCCCTCGCTGCACGAGGGTGACGTGCTGGAGCTGCGGGAGCTGGAGGCGCTCTCCCACCAGACGCGTCCTCCCGGGCGCTACACGGAGGCGGCGCTCGTAAAAGCCCTCGAGGCGGAGGGCAT
>Ga0255055_10000465_pt1 | contig 31404 bp, 62 predicted proteins | sample JV7_2_27_MG_FD_188633 | JGI IMG/M metagenome (GOLD analysis project Ga0255055, IMG submission 188633) | Seawater microbial communities from Jervis Inlet, British Columbia, Canada - JV7_2_27 | ecosystem: Environmental > Aquatic > Marine > Inlet | place: Canada: British Columbia | collected...
CGACTACCTCAAGTCATCGACAGTAGGTACTAATGAAAATCAGTAAGAAAGACCTAGAACGGCAGACTGCTAAGCAGATTGGCATGCAACTTATCAAGGGGACGCGAGACACCTCCCCCAGGGGAGTAGGTCTAACCTTCGTGCCTATTGTAAAGATGCCCAATGGCATTATGGCCGTTCTAGGTTCTCACTCTGTTGACACAACACTAAATTAGGAGATCTTATGCCTAAAGAGCGCCGCACTCTTGACTATTTGGAGAGCTTGGACCCACTCTATATAGACAATCTCGAATGGAAGTTCTATGAGGGTGGAAATGGCATCGAGCAGGTGCCTCACGGAGCAAAACTCCAAATCATCAAAGTACCAGAAGAGAAGTACCCATCAATTATTGTAGAGTTTCGTGTAGTTGAGGACCAAGACAATAGTTGGATGAAGCTTCGGCTATCTGTATATGAGTTTGCCGCACTGAATGATATGTTCAAACGAGCATCATTCAGATTGGAGAAAGTATAATGCCATTTATGCACCCTATCCAACTGGCCGCTAAGATGGTTCACAAAGCTTATCCATGGCTTGGTAAAACAGTCTGCAACGAAGCTACACTAGCTTATGCGCATGCTGTATACGCATCTGAGACTGATTCGCTTACTGACTTGGATGTGGCTCGCCTTAAGTGGATAATCGGTACGCATCTAAGCGAAACACATCAACTCGCGCAGGATGCTGTTGCAAGCGTTATGGATCAGCACCTCTCCTGAAACCTATCGGTACTGAAATCTTACTTGACAGAACAAAAAACATCTGTATAATCTAGGTATCGGAGGTCATGTGGAGGTATACAAAATACTGAAGCGAGACCACGACGGTTTAACCTCGGTGTCAGAGCACCATCCTCACACATTCGAACCGGGGCAAGTGACGGTCTCAATTAACGCACCGCTGTTTGTATTCACAGACCTTGGTTGGGCCAAGGCCTGGTTTCGAAGAAAACCTTTTTGCGAAGCATGGAAAGTTGAAGTAGATTATCTCTGGGATGTCCCGCGCATCATACATAGTATGGAGCCTGGTTTAGCAGACCCAGATATTGTGCACGCCTGGTGGCGTAATGAGGTTGAGCTTAAGACTATGCCTCCGTTTCACGGTACCAAGGTTGCACCAGCTGTAAAGCTGATTGAGCAATGCCGCTGGGGACCGCGATAGTCCGGTTAGGGCGAGCGGAAGCGGGAGGGCCTCAATGAGGGGCATGCGAAGAAAGTCCCCTCTGGCCCTCAACTTGTAGGGTTAGTCGCAACGGTGCGACGCCGGCCTCCAAACCCGGAAGTGATAGGTTCGATCCCTGTACCCTACGCCTAGGAGGTAAGATGTTTTTCAAAACTGTAGTTAAAGCGCTTGAGCAAGAGGGCATGGAGTATCATGGTGTCAAGCTAATCAAAAAGAACAACATGATGATTGTTGGCCCACTTGGATGGTACCGTGGTATAGAACGTGGGTTCTATCATGTTTTCGCCAATGAGTGCCGAGGTGTCTTTATTCCGCAACATGCAAGTATGGCTTACGCGTTTATAGTATTCCCTGGCGTATAGCACAATTGGTAGTGCGCCCGGCTGTTAACCGGGAGGGTGTTGGTTCGAACCCAGCTATGCCAGCCAGCTGATGTGACGGGAATTTGGCATACCTGGCGTACTCAAAATGCGTCGTTTACTGGTTCGAGACCAGTCATCAGCACTTTGGAGGCAAGATGAACAAGATGATCGTAGTCATATGCATCATGTCAGCATGGAGTGTATTCTCCTTTATGGCTGGTGAAATGGCGGGTCCTGAGAATTTGGGCCCAGCCGTATTGGTAATAAGTGTACTGCTATTTCTGATTACGGCGGTTATTACGCTTCTCATTGCAGTGAGCGAGGAGCCATTTAGTTAAGGGTCGATGGCAGAGTATGGCTGATTGCGCCGGCCTGTAGAGCCGGAGGGGAAACCCCGCGGTGGTTCAAATCCATCTCGGCCCACCTTTAGGAGGCAACATGAAGATAAGATACAAGCAGCGTTATGGTATTACCGTGGTGTCATTGTTTGACAACACCTTGGTAGGACTAACATCCATTCGTAAAGGCGATAAGTACGACAAGAATGTTGGATTCGCCATCGCCTTGGTAAAGGCTCACAATAAGCTTAACAAGCGTGAGCAAAAGCTATATGACAGTCTCGATGAAATCCAGTGGAAGACTATCAATGTACCACTGGCATCTGTAGGCAAGATTGTGATGGTCCAACTACAGTACCGACAGGCTGTTGGTCACACGAAGAACATGTACAAGATTACCATTCCTGTCGAGGGAGAGGAAGACCATGTCTTCTTCGATGACTTCAATATCTTTGACCAGGAATACATCGTACAGGTAACACAGAATGAAAAGCTTGTATGTGAAGTAGCAGAGGCATTTGGACGACGCCTATTGAAGATGGCAGTCTTGTAAACATCTGTTCCAAAACCCCCAAGGGGGTTGTACGAACGTTCAGGAGGGCAATATGATACAATTCATATTCGGTTTACTGTGCATACTAGCAATATTCGCTATGCGAGACGACAACAAACGTACGCCACCGCGTACAACATATTCATGGGATTTAGGAGTCATCGCTGCACTCGACGAACTCGACGAAGAGGATGACTGAAAACCCAGCCGGGTCGTCTAACGGCAGGACATACGACTCTGAATCGTAGAATGGCGGTTCGAATCCTCCCCTGGCTGCCTTGGAGGCAAGATGGCAAAAGTACACATGCTGATACTTATGGGTGGTGGCGACATCTATGTACACTTGATTAACGATGAGGTATGGGAATGGCTTAACTCACCACTTCCTAAGTTTCCCGAAGGTAAGTACTCTGTAGAGGACATTGGAGTACCAGATGCAGTTGCAAATCATCCAGATCGAGAAGGACCAGTCACAGTATCAACTGGTAGCCCTTACAATGATCGTGCAATGGCATGCCCATTCAATATGTTCGAGGGCGAGCTTAACATTGATCACTTCGAAATAACCATGAAGAGCATGGGTGAGATTACACAAGCTATTACTGAGTGTGGTTACGAAGTGGGAGAGACCTACGAGGGAGCAGCATATTAATCTAAGATCGTCTAACGGCAGGACACCGGACTTTGAATCCGTGAATGTTGGTTCGAATCCAGCTCTTAGATCCTTGGGAGACAGCTATGAGACGGGGTAATAACAAGTGGGAGCGACGCGACCGCAAGCGACACAAGCAACAGAACGGTATGAAGATTAGTGGCCGGTCACTACTCACTATAATCGATATACAGCGCAAACGCGCAGAGGAGGTTAGACATGACGATTTAACGAAAAGGAGCTAAGTCATGACTAACCGAACACTGTGCGGTGTCTTGGACGAAATGCGCAAGGCACATAAGACACGTAACTATTCTTATATGCTGGGTCTCATTGAAGAGGCTCAGAGTATGGGCAATCGCATGGAAGCCGGTCTTTACGATAAGAGCGACTTCAAGAGCCTGGAGAAGCGTGTAAAGAATCTCCGGACACAACGTGATGTCCTAAGAGATGAGATCAATACCCTCAAGGCAGAAAAGGGTGAAGACCCCGAGGGACGGTCCTATCTCGATATTTAAGCGCCGTTATCTCAAATGACAGAGGGCCGGCCTTTTAAGCCGCGAGATGCAGGTTTGAATCCTGCACGGCGTACCACTGTGTGTAGCTCAGCCCGGTAGAGCACTCGGTTTGGGGCCGAGGGGTCGCAAGTTCGAACCTTGCCACGCAGACCTCACCAATTGAAGCCGATAACGTGCGGCTGTTTACGAACGCAGATATCTGCGTTCTAAACCCTTTGGAGACTGACCCATGCGAGTGGATGAAAGTGATGTATACTGTCTGCGTACTAGAGATGTCAGCATGGGTACACGGTGACCGTGGTGCAGCGGCTAGCATAGCTCCCTGTGACGGAGAAGATCGTGGGTTCGAATCCCACCGGCCACCCCTCGCCATTAAGCTTGCAGCGTTGTCGACTAATTTACAAGTCATCGGACACTTAATCCGAGCGATGAGGGTGTGAGTCCCTCCGAGGCGGCAAGACAGATGGAGACTGGCCTGTATTTATACGTATTGTAAGCCTTATAGGCGTTACGTGGGGTACAGGTTTCACGCCAGTGTAGCTCAACGGACAGAGCAAGGGAGTTCTAACCCCGAGGTTGTTGGTTCGAGTCCAGCCACTGGTGCCTTTCAAGGAGGTTGCCATAGTCCAGGAGGACAAATGGATACAGCTTTAAGAAAACATAAGTGGTTTGTTTTACTCATCGTGGTTGCGCTACTTGTACTGGTAGGTGCCAACCTAGGCTCAGCTCAGATGGATGAGCCGATTGAGCTCCAACCGTATTACATCCTCATGGATGGCGAAGACCAGGTTAGTCTTGTCTACGCTCTTGATGGCGGCTGGGTACTTGCCGATGGCGACAGCCTAGTGTATACTTGTGGATGTAATGGGTGTGAAGTTGAAGAGATCGATTACTTTGTACCATCGGAGGAAACGCCTGGACCATATGATACACCGGTCCCGACTGACCCTCCACCAACCGATCCTCCACCTACAGACCCACCGCCTACTGACCCACCACCTACCGACCCTCCTCCAACAGAGGAGCCGAAGGAGAAGTGCAATCGTGGGCCTGGAAACGACAGCGAAGGTTGTGATCCAGGGAATTCAGGTGGCAAGCCAGGTAGTGCTGGCGAAGATAACGAATAACTGTACAGAGCAGCGTGACCTGCTTTGGTGGGACACTCGTCACCATTGGCAACCCACCCCCATGCCTCTGTAGCTCAGTAGGCAGAGCAAACGGCTCTTAACCGTTAGGTCGCAGGTTCGAGACCTGCCAGTGGCACTGAGGTGACTATGAAATGTCAACATTGCGGTGAAGCGGAGGCTGAAGCTGAGGCCGACATTCCGATGCCGGAAAATGGTGATACTAAGAAACTTCACCTTTGCGTCGACTGTATTGTCGATGTAAGCAACGCGGAAATTGAAGATAAACAGAACGGTAAAGACCAGTAGCTCAGTCGGTTAGAGCGCTCCTCTGATAAGGGAGAGGTCGATGGTTCGATTCCATCTTGGTCTACTTCCAAAGCTTGAATGGGTCGTCACACACCTAAGTCGTCGGCTAATAACCGGCTTCTGAATTCAAGTGGAGGATGGATTCTCAAGTACCATAGATAAGCCCAGCAATGGGAATAAAGGGTCAGTGGCATGGCCCGGGGCTCCGGCCCTCAACTTGACAAAGCATCAACGCTGTGGCTGACGACCTTGTGCCTAACGGTGAGGGTCAAGCACATAGCCTGCTGAAAAGGCAGTGAGCCCGATGAGGGCAATACAAGAGGTGTGGGACTACGAGGGGCTCTTAGCGGAGCATTCAGTAGAGAAGTTGCGGGATACCAGGCCAGAAATGGAATGTCCCAGCAACCCAATCGTCAATACTCTTAGCCGGGTGGCGGCGACAACCATACGGAGTAGCCAAGGCGACCTTAACCGTTCGCACAGCTTGGTGGGGCACTTCGTAGGCCAAACAATGTTTCTCATCCGGCGTCTTCGGACCCCCGATAGTGAAACGGATATATGCCTTAAAAGCATACGAATCTGGATCGTACATATCTAAATGGAAAGACCCCGCCGGGGAGCAAGACGATAGACTTCCCACTGCCTCATGGCAATAGCCGAAAGGTGAACTGCTTCAGAGGCATCCCTAGGCCCCGAGCCGAAGGAGTATGTGTTACGGCTGGACTTGTGGAGCCGCTGATCACGGTGAAGCGTAGTACGGTACGAATGCAGAGAAGTCTTGTGCTTAGGCTTAAATCCCCTCAGTAGCATGGCAGATGCTACAAAAAGAGACCCGACAATCTGTGAGAGTGACTAACGGGTAAGGGATTGCGGGATGAGTTGTGAGCTGCGCGGCGTAAGCTTCGTGGGGCTAAGACTGGACACGTCGAGGAGGCGAACTAGTCTAGGACACAACCTAAGATGGATGGCTACAACATCTTGCAACAAGCCGGTGTGGTGAAATTTGGCAGACACGTGCGCCTTAGAAGCGTATGCCTTGTGCGTAGAGGTTCGACTCCTCTCATCGGCACCTTGAAGCATGTGCACAATGCTTCACAAGCAAGGGGAAGGGCGCTAACTGCAGTAAAGCTAACCCTATTCGGCTTGTAAAATGTAGACCCCTGCCAGCTGGAGTGGCGAAAGGGCAAACGCGGCGACCTTAAAAGTCGCTAGGTGAACTCCTATGCAGGTTCGAATCCTGCCTTCAGCACCTAGGGCGTGTAGCTCAAATGGTTAGAGCACCGGTTTTACATACCGGGGGTTGTAGGTTCGAGTCCTACCATACCCACCTCGGACGTTACGCGAATTCACTCGAGTGGGGGAGTACATGGCAACATACACTAAAGATAAATTGTCCGGCTCTACCAATGGTAGGCCAATCAAGGTGACTGGTACAGCGACAGGCTCAAGTGTTACTATACACCAAGCCGTGACGGGTACTACAAACTTTGATGAGATCTGGATCTTCTGCAACAACACGTCTACAACGAACGTTACGCTAACTATCGAGTGGGGTGGAGTGACTAGTCCCGACGACTTGATAGAAGTAGACATTTTGGGAGAGGCTGGTCTCAACCTAATTATTCCTGGTCTTGTTATGAACAACAGCCTGTACGTTAAGGCATGGGCAAGTACAGCCAATGTACTTAACATCACTGGCTTTGTAAATGAGATTACCTAATGAGTAATGTACCGTTGAATGGGTTGGTATCTTGGTGGAAATTGGATGAGTCGTCTGGTACACGCTATGACTCTCATGGAACGAATCACCTATCACCTCAAAATGGCCCAGGCTATAATGCCGTAGATTACAAATGGGGTGCGTCTATGGACTGCGAGAGAAACTCATCTCAACATGCTGAAATCTCGCAAGCCAGCCAAACAGGACTAAGCTTTGGTAATGAGGATTTTACGTACGGAGCATGGTGGAGAGCAGAAGATCTTGCTGGTGGTGTGAGCCGTTATATCTTTGGAAAGTGGAACGACAATGGCGTGAACGACAGAGAGTTTCTACTGTTCTCAGGTGCATCAGATGCCAAATTTAGAGCATACATTTCTTCTGATGGGTCATCTTCAACTAATATAGGTTGGGGTACAGGAGCAAGCACAGGTACATGGTATTTTGTAGTTTGCTGGCATGATGCTACAGCAAACACCATCAACATTCAGGTAAACAACGGTACACCCTTGAGTAACTCGCACACAACAGGGGCAAACCAGAATGATTCTGCTCCGTTCTATATTGGGCAAGGCGACCGGAACAACTACGGATGGGACGGTGAGATCGATGAGGCTTTTGTATATAGCCGAGTACTCACTTCAGGCGAGCGCACGCTACTGTACAATAGTGGCAACGGTGTAACCTACGGTGCTGGACAAAAGGCAAGATTCCACCGACGCAGTCGTACACCTGGACTCGTAACAGTATATGAGGATCAAGGGTAATGGACATTGGTGATATACTGTGGGGGTTATGGATCATAGCGTTTCTTGTTATTGAGGGCATAGCCATCTGGAGAAATAAGTATGACACGTTATCAGAAAAAGTTTGGAAGGTCAGTGGCAGACACTGGGTACTCCGTGCTATTTTGGCTTGCGCGATTATATGGGCGCTTGTACACTTGGTTGGCGGAGAATGTGCGCTAGGAATCTGCTAATGAATGATTATGCAAGATTATTTCAGAGAGCTCACCATATTCAGCACAAGATAGCTCACTTGGCTGTAAACTTGACGGAACAGGGCACCAGCATCACTCAGAAGAAACTAGACAAGATTATAGACCAGATGATAGATCTGGCGAAACTGCCTATAGAGAAAGCCGATGATCAAGTCTATGACGAATGTGTATCATTGTATGCAGATGTATACGAACGATACGAAAGCGCTGAGGGAGTAGAATTTCATTATTGGCAAGGCAAGAAAGATGGTATGCGAACAGTATTGGCAATGCTAGCGCCTACCAGTAGACAATCCGAAGCTTGGACGGTTCTACAAGACACTAGCGAGGGGCTTTAGCTCAGCGGGAGAGCACCTGTTTTGCAAGCAGGGGGTCACTGGTTCGAATCCAGTAAGTTCCACCTTGGCGAAATCTAACTTCCGGAGGTATGGGAGCGAAGTTTCGTCTGTGAATCGTGATGGGTCTCGCCAGGCCTATCACATGGTTGCATAGCTCAACGGATAGAGCAACACCCTGTCGAGGTGAAGGTTGCGGGTTCGAGTCCCGCTGTGACCGCCTAGGAGACAATGTGAACATACGTTCTCCATAACATTTTCTGCAGTTTTCTCGCGACCGTAGTCTAGTGGTCCAGGACTCCAGACTTTCAATCTGGACGGCGTCGGTTCGAATCCGGCCGGTCGTACCAGCCCTCATCGTCTACCGGCGAGGACAGTTGGTTCTCAACCAACAAAACGGGGTTCGATTCCGCGTGAGGGTACCTGGAGGCAAATCCATTTCAGGAGATGCCATGTTAGTATTTGCAAATAAGGACGGAGCAGAAGTTTGGGACAGTTCGCGCGAGGTGAAGTAACTGACGAAGCTCTTGCTGCAGCAATTACAGTAATCATTAAGTACCTCACGCAATAAGAGGTACACGCGAGTATAGCTCTAATGGTAGAGCGCCTGCCTTCCAAGTAGGATGCTGTGAGTTCGAATCTCACTACTCGCCCCTTTCCCTCAGATGCCGCTGCCGCTCATGTGGTTTAACCACACGCCGCCGCCGCAGACAGGAAACTGAACTGGGAACAGTGGAGCTCTTAGTGATAACGACCTGGATAACCACTGCTAGTCCGGCGCCAACGAACATTGCTGGATCCCAGTCACGCCCGAGTAGCTTCAACTGGAAGAGCACCCGTTTTGTAATCGGGGGGTTGTGAGTTCGAGTCTCACCTTGGGCCCCAGGAGTAAAAATGGCTATTACTGTTGCAGAACATGAAGTCACCAAGTATCGCGTACCCATCACCGTGTCCATGGACTATGACGGCACCTCATTTACTAAAGCAGTGATGGTAATACAGCTACTGAACGAGGCTGAAGAGATGGTCGCATCTGATGTCATGGACCTAGAGTTGGGTCCTGCTGAAGAGGCTTCCATGGCTGCCAAGCTCGAGGGTAGGCTCACGAACCTGGAGGGTGACACAGGGTGGACTCGAGTCACCGATGTCGCGCCGTAACAGACCGCGTCGACCTAGGGAATCTAACGATACTGAGGTTATATTAGTTTGCGAGTTGTGCCAAGGTGGTGGAAGTAGGCACCACCCGGATACAGGGGAGATCATCGAATGCCCTTTATGTAGGGGTACAGGAAGGCCTCGTGGAACGAGAACAGTGGACCAAGGTAATTAAGCGCTATGTTCGAATGGCTAAGAAAGCTGGTATTGATAATACTCATCGTAAGTTTGCAATTGACCGGTGGGTGCACCGCAAACATGGAAGAGGGGGATCCTTAACCGTCGAAGAATGGAAAGAAATGCGACGGTGTACTAATGGGGAGTGCTTCTTCTGCGGAGACTGGAACGACATCACAATGGAACACGTGATGCCCAAGTCTATTGGTGGTGGGTTTACTAAGGAAAATATTGTACCGGCGTGTCGTCGGTGCAACAGTGCTCGAGGCAATACGTTCAACGTAAGTCGAGAGCTATTTGTAGCAATTGAACTCGAGAGGAAGTATACGCGTGAGTGGCTCAACAGGTAGAGCAGCTGGTTGCCAATCAGCAGGTTACGGGTTCGAGCCCCGTCTTACGCTCCATTGGAGGCAGCATGAGCATTAGTGACGAAGAGAAAGCCATTCTTGGTATAACACGACAAGCATTAATCACAGCCATTGATTCTCTAGAGTGGCGCTGGCTTCTATGCTGGGATGGCGAGGATAGCCGACAAGCTTTTGACTGTGCGTGTTGTCTTACATGGGAGAAACATCAAGGATGCCAATGTATTTGCCATAAGCGTATTAAAGACTTGGATAGAACGCTCTACGCCTCATTAAGGACTATCCAAGCTCACCAGAACAGCTGGTGGCGGGATAGAGGTATAGACGGTAAAAAGCACGAGCCTAATGGCTAAACACACCGGTGTAGCTCAACGGATTAGAGCGACGGTCTTCGAAACCGCAGGTTGTAGGTTCGAATCCTACCATCGGTACCTAGCAGGCGAGCTACTCTGTGTAGCTGAAGTTTCCGATGCCGGAAACGTTATCGCTAGCATGGAGTATATGCTAATTGTAGACTTAGTCTACATCATGAACCTTGAAGTAGAGACGAGATACCAACGAATGGGTATCGGTCGACATCTGATCGACTCCGTACAGGGGCACCTCTGTCTCGAGGTACATGAGGACAATGAAGGAGCCATCGCATTCTACCTAGACCGGGGCTTACGCGTTTTAGGGCGTATGCCTAGGTACTATGATGATGGCGACGCAATATACATGGAGAGACAAGCAGATAGGTGACCGCACCGGCTTTGAAACCCGACGAGCTTAACCGCCTTGGGGGTTCGACTCCCTCTCTCTCCGCCTAGGGCAGGAAACGAGCGGCCAGTAGATGGCTTGCAAACCCATCAGTGGTGGGTTCGACTCCCACTCTGCCCTCCAGGACCTGTAGCTCAGAGGTAAGAGCATCCCGCTCATAACGGGCAGGCCGGTGGTTCGAATCCACCCGGGTCCACCTAGGAGACAGGATGTTTAGAGATATGGCTATTGATGCTGGCGCACAAGGTTATGAGATTGACCAGATGGCACAATTTCTTGAACAACAGTATCAAGCAGAACAAGAGAAGTGGGAATACAATCTCCTCGGCGAGATGCAGTATCGAGGGATAAACATTCACTGTTTACCTCCCGTTATTGAGGAAACTCCGGACACCTCTGCTTAAGGTGGGAGATGGTTAGGCAGAAAGCAATGTGGTTGGAGAATTGCTTACCAACCCGCCATCGCCTTACCACCGAGGGTGCGACCCAAATTTGCCTAGCAGGTGAGCAGTGCTAAGGGCGTGGTTGGGGCAGTCGAAAGACCAGCGTAAGCTGAGATAGATGTCTCGCAATTACAGAATCCGGGTTATAGAGGAGATTATGGAAGATCTAGAGAGAGACAAGCTCGTACTCATTGAAGAAACCATCCGTAACCTACGGTATGTGTGGATACAACAGCATGAACTCAGGTTTGGACAACTGATCGAGAACCTCATGGGATGCAACTGTGTATTCTATCGTACCGATGAGGAGTTTGCCGAAGCACTTAAAACGGCAATGGAAATAGGAGTGCTTGATGTCAAGGAGCGTCCGTAAATGGTGTGAAGACCATGGGGAGCCTTACGGCCAGTCTTGGGGTGATTTTTTAGATGAGCAAGAGCGTGAACAAATATGGAATGATGGCAGAGTGGTTGATAGCACCGGCTTGCTAAGCCGGCAACCGAAAGGTTCGGAGGTTCGAATCCTCCTCATTCCGCCAGTGATTGTAGCTCAGAGGTAGAGCACTTGCCTGAAGAGCAAGGGGTCGGTGGTTCAATCCCACCCGGTCACACTGAGAGGTATCATGGTTTACTATTACACCATAATCGGCTATGTTAGTGGACCAAGAGATTACAGAGGAGGCACCGTGGGTTACGAGTTAGCACAAAAGGACTATCTTGCAGTAGATATGTTTGCGTTGGATGGTCAACACTTCTCGCAGTATATCGAGGAAGATCTGAGACAGATAGCTATTGCCAGTGGGTATCCTGTAAGTCCGGAGCCTGGCGCAGAGGATGATGGCGAATGGGCAGATAGAGTTAGCTGCCGTATCAGCCTCGTTGAAGAGGGTGATGGCGCCAGAATATACAGATGTACTCTCGAGTCTTACAGCGAGATGGTCAAAGCGGGGTAGACAAGTGGCCAAAGTCATCAGGCTCATATCCTGACAGTCAGCGGTTCGAATCCGCTCCCCGCCACCTGAGAGACAGCCCCCTTCGGGGGGCTCTTTCATTTAGGAGGTAGTATGGCAACCAATAAAGAGAAACAAATGTTCTCTCGACTAATTCTCCGCCTACTTTGGAAAATGAAAGCACATGGTTGGGAGAACACACGCGCGGCGTGGATGCTGTGGCAAATGTGGGAGAACAAACCAATCACAATCTATGTCAATGCTGATGAGGTATTAGCTGTGTCACCTCATGTACCTTACGTAGTTGAATATGTATCGGACTCGTGATACAATCCATGTATGAAAATCGATGACATACCTAAAACCCTAGACGAGCGTAGAACTGTCGATGGCAAGCGAAAACTGATGCTTACCCAGGAGGAACGTACTGTCCTGACTGATCATCAGCTTATAGAGACTGCTGTTGGACTCTATCTCGATCTTGATGAGGCAAGGTCGCAGCGTGATATTGCTGAAGAGCTGGGCATTACAGTAAAGCAGCTCAAGTATCTGACGCAATCTGAAGAGTTCACAGTTATCTATGAAGAGTATTTCAGCGAGCTAGGACACGACCCACGACTCAAAGCAACACGTGCTGGAATAGTAGACCTGTTACCTCTGGCCTACACCCGATTCCGAGAGCTGTTGGAGAACCCCCTTACCCCAGCGACTGTAATGTTGAAAGCAATTGACAAAGTACTCGAACTTAATGGGGTTCGACCACAAGCTGGTAAAGTATCTGACCGTAAGGAGCTAGCAGAGTTCCTTGTTGGCAGTAACATAACGCTGACGAAGATTGATCAAGTCAATATCAATGCGCCCGATGAATACGCTGACGCACTAGAGAACGTGATTCAGGGTAATATAGTAGGCGAAACAATACCGTCGTCAGAAGATTGACCCTAACCGACATACACCGTTTAACAAACAGGCTGCCATTTTGGTGGCCTGTAGCCTTTCGGCTATAAAACCTTACAGGAGGTACAATGACCGACCAAGATAATGCAGCACCAGAGCAAGCCCTGCCCGATATCTTTAACGATGTACAGGCGGAAGAACCCGTGGCCGATGCCCTCGACACGGTGCAGTTTGCAACACTATACCCCACAGGTGGCGCACCAGTGCACTTGCCGATCTCTGATCCAAGTGCTCCGCCCACCATCTCCGATGCACTCAGTGCAGCGGGGCTAACAGTGGGAACCTCCACTCAGTATTGGGTGGATGGTGCTCAAGTAGACCCACACACGACCCGACTTGCGGACAGTATGACTATTTCCGCCGTCGGAAACGTGAAGGGTGGCTAATACCTCCACCCCGAGGCTCGTAGGGTTTAACTCCTTTCACTACGAGCCTCGTCATCGAGGTATTAGGAGGTACCATGTCAATTAAACTCGCACCAAAGGAAGGCTTTGCCGAAGTTCCGGACGATGTAATCGATAAGATTAAAGAGATTCGGATGAACCGTGCAAAGCAAATCGCAGCCAGCATTAACGAGCTGAAGTTAGAGAAGACGCGTATGCTAACACCGGCAACTGTAGGTGGCACGCGTCAAGACAGCTATCGCATGAATCAGATTGACGCTGAGATTAAGGGACTGCAGACTACCTTCATGACCCTTAAACAGACCGGTGGCGGTAGCGTACTCGATGGTGCCAAACGTGGTGGATTCTCCGGCATCATGATGAGACTGAGACGTTTACCTTTCGACAAGTTCTATCTTAAGTCTAGAGTATCACAGCACTCCGGTCAACAAGACTGGATCTTTGGTCTTACTCGAGAGATTGAGTGGACTATTGAGGGCATGCATCGCGGACGAACAGGTGCTCGTGTGAGCGGTGTGAAGTATGCATTGGGTAAATATTACATAGCCATACTAGCGCAAGCCGTTGGCACACATAACCCAACGTTTCATCTCATGCCCGAGAGTGACCCAACCACGCTACAGAGACACATGCATCACCACGTTGACATGGGTCTGAGTGGCAACCAAGGCAGAACCAATCCCCTGGATTGGGCTGCCGCTAACTGCTATGGTAGCTTCGGCCCGGCAATTAAGGGTACGTTCATTAATGCTGACATACCTGAGCTGTTCCGGATGTTGTATCTATTCACACAAGCAATGAATCCTGACTCTCCATTGCTTGAAATAGCACAGTTACCACACATCAGGGAGGTGGCACCATGACACACGGTAGGTATCGCTACTCCCAGAAGGAAGACGAGTGGGTACCAGACGATGAATGGGATGATGCCAAGCATGAAGTAGCGGACAGCTACACCCCTCCATCTGAAGATGTTGCACCCGATCATTGGACAAGCAGTACCGATGAGGAGATGACGTTCGTTATCCCCGATGGTCTGCTGATACACCTCGAGACGTGGATTAGTTCCGCCGGTGGCAGAGAAGTATCCGGCGTAGCTACAATGAATGTCAACGCTGAGGCCAAGACATTCACCATGTCCAAGTGCTGGCTAATGGCTGCTGGGTCGGTAGCATATACCGAGATCCCAGCTGAGCGCATGCAGAACCTAATCAAGGAGGGCGTACGACCAGACCAGATCAAGGTATGGTGGCATCGCCACCCTGTTGGGAATGGTATTCCCGGTGGACACAACTGGTCAGGTCGAGACAACCAAACCATCCGTGATGAACCCTTTGGCATTGAGCCAGAGATGGTGGGATGGTTGCTAAGTATTGTCCGGACACCACGTGGGTGGGTCGCGCGGTATGATAATCACCTGCGCAAAGAGACCACACACATGCCGGTGACCACGAGGATATCCCCAAAAGCACATGAGGCGGCGTATAAACTGATTGAACGGCATGAACAAGCAGAGGCCAAGATTCAACAGTCAAAGGCGTCATCTTCCACGCCAGGCAGAGTACATCCTGTCAATCAGCCTCATTATCCACACCAACGAGGATATAAGTACCCATTGCCCAAGACAGGAAGCAACAACAAGCAGAAGATCAAACAGCTCGAGCTTGATGGAGGCTTTGGTACTGAGGGACTGCGTGACACCGGTGCCCCGATAGCCGAACGACTACACGAGGTTAATTGGGACCGAGACACATTCATTGAGGTTCAGAAGCGCATGAAGTACGAGCTCCCTGAATTTGTGGCTTTCGAGAATGCAGTAACCATCAAAGAGATGTTTATCGTTGGCTTACTTGATAGAAAAGCTGTCGAGGAGATTACCACGCGTATTCAGCGTGGAGTAGACAAAAATGCTCCTGACTACATCGCCCTCGTGGCCAACTGGGACATGGTAGATTTCTAATGGACAAAACCAGACAATCAGACATTATCAGCTCACAGTTACTGAACATGATAAGTGTTACCATGATCGGTACTGGTGGTATCGGTGCAGCTACCAGTTTAGCCTTGGCTAAATTAGGTATTCCGCGCATGTATTTGTACGACGATGACACAGTTGATGATGTTAATATCCCCACCCAACTGCTAAAGGTTTCCGATATCGGAAAGCCCAAGGTAGACAGCGTGGGCCAAATGCTCAAAGAGTTCTCTGATGAAGTTTCCGGCGTAGCCTATCCCTCCCGGATAGAAGAAGATACCCTGATGCCTGCTACGACCATTACCATTTCATCGGTAGACACCATAACCGCACGTAAAGCAATCTGGGAGGCGGTAAGTAACAATCAGGGCAGGTGGTACCTCGATGCAAGGATGGGTGCTGAGGTGTTTCAGTTATATACTGTTGACACCGCTGACTCAGGTTGGTACACTGATCACCTCAGTACCCTCAACGAGGACGATGTTCCCGAAGCCCCGTGCACTGCCAAAGCGACGATTTACACAGCGTTTATCGCCGCTGGACATATCGCCCATCAAGTAAAACGAATCGTAATGAGTCAGCCCTTACCTAAAGTGCTAATCCATGACATCGAAGCAATGGTGTTGATCTCACCAGGAGGTACAATCACTGGCAATCAACCCAAAGGTGGAATGTAATGAACCTAGTGACTCTGTGGGTCAACCGTGGACAGACCGATCTCGACCTCATGCAGGCCGTGATAGACTCTATCTATGTGATTGACCCCGGAGCCATTGTGGGTCAAGGGCAACGACACTATCAGCCAACGAGAGGCCGTCTGGTAATGTATATTCAGACAACCGAGAAGAGTATAGCCTTTGTATATACAGGGCTACTCAATGCCGGCGGTGTCTATGTTGACCAAGGAGTTCGCTATGGTCTTATTCCAATTAAAAAATGGATCCCACAAGGGAATGCTGTTGAATGTCGAGCTAGCTACGTATATCGATCCGACGAGCAAGAGCTTTGTCTACTTACACCCAGTACCTCCCATACAATTAAGCGACGAGGACTGGGAGGATTTCGTAAACCTAATCCCGATGATGGCCAGGACTTCAGGCATCCGGACACTGGGGCGGATAGATCCAGATCTCTTAGGGAGCTAGCCGATGATCAAAGAGTTCACAATGAATAAGAAAGACGACATTGCCATCTTTAAACTGGGTGGCACTGGCTTTCATCAGGATCTACATCGTCTGTGTCAGATTGTGAAGAAAGTAAACCGTCGTTTCGATGGTGAGTACTGGCATGTGAAGTATGCATCACAGTATGCTGACACATGCGCAGCATGGTGGCCTGAGTTTGCACACTGGGTGAAAGACTTCGAGAATCAGATGGAGCTTCCACTTGACCTTGACGACGACGCTGTCTGGGAAGATCTTGAACTATATGAATACGACCCTGACTGGAAGCGAGCCATTGATTGGAGAAAGAAGTAATCATGGCACGTAAGAAGCGTAAGTTTAAACGCCAGAAGAATGGTCTGCAGGTGACTGCCACCATGATTGGTTTGGTCTGCTATCAGTGCAACATGACTCGAGAAATTGTACGAACCGACGAAGATGTGGACCAAATTCTTGATCGCGAAGCAATAGGGTGGTATACTGTTATTGGCGGCATCGCTCTCTGTCCAAGGCACGTGATAGAGAGCGCTACTAATACCTCCCCGCTACACCTGACTGAAACAATCTACGGTGATCCAGACGCACATCGACGCCGGCTTGAAGCCATCATGGAACGCACTCGTAGAATAAAGGAACGAGCCTCATGGAGATCGGCGACATCCGACGACTGTACGACATAAGAGATCTACTAGGCCTGTCTTCACGTCGCAAATGGATTAACTGCCCGCTCCCACTTCATCCTCATAAAAACTTTACGCCATCATTCTCTATTTACGAAGGACGTGATGGCGTTCAGCGTTTCAAATGTCATGGTAACTGCGGAGCATACGGCGACGTAATCGATCTGGCTGGTTATATGTGGGTGCCAGGCTACAGTCCCAAGACATCTGGCGACCTTGCCAAGGCTATTGAGATGTTGGGCGTGCGTGGCAACGTGCACATTCCGACACCGGAAAAGACTAAGGTAGTCTCCCTTGGTATCAAGGCGCATGAGAAGTATCTCCCCATTGGTAACGAGGCTCGAGCGTACGCATACTCACGCGGTCTCAATGATGAGAGTATTGAGAAATTTAAGATTGGTCAGGATCGTACCTATATGACCATGCCCTACTTCAGGGATGGGAGGCTACGTGGAATCAAGAAACGTAACTGCTCCAACAGTGGAGGTCTCCGTTACATTGCCGAGACAGGTTCTCGAGGCGACTTGTTTAATGTTGATGCGGTACAATTCACCAATAGTCACTGCTTTGTTGTCAAAGCCGAACTACCTACAATACTCCTTGACCAGTGGGGCTTTAAAGCGGTTGCTCCTACTGGAGGCGAGGGATCATGGAATGATCAGTGGAGAACAGATCTCGGACTATCTCGACTTACTATCATCGGAGATAATGACGGACCTGGTCGACGTCTTGCGGTCAGTAGAGCAACGAAATTTGGGGCAAGACTAGAGTACCCACCAGAAGAATACAAAGATGTGGATGAGTATATGCTAGCTCGTCCAGAGGAGGCAGAATCATGGCTGAGGGGTCTAACGATATAACGACGTATACTGATGACACTCTCGAGGCCACATTCAAGGACGTAAGAGAGGTCCTTGATAATCTACGACAAGAGATGCTATCCCGTGGTCTATGGGTGGATAGCAAATACAAAGTAACGCCCATAACGGGGCTTGAAGATGACCATCTTGTATCCATCATTCGTATGCTAAAGAACCAGTCCCGCAACAAGTCTAAGTGGCACAAGGGACTGCACGAAAAGACGTGGGAAGAGTTTATCTCAGAGCATCCATCGTATCCTCATCTATTCCGTGAGGCTAATGCGAGGAATCTACCCGGCGCGGCGATGCTACCTGCACTGGGTGGGAATGGTGTGATATGAACACTGATGATGTGAACCTAAGAATGCCGGCTAATTATGAAATTAAGTATGGCTACTCGCGTCTGGAACGCATCGTAGTTAAGATTAACCATCATGAGTATAATAGCATACTGAAAGAGGCAGCTCGAGAACAAATCCAAGGCAGAGATATGAGTGGATGGGGTGCCAGTGTTGAGATGCACGAGGAGCATGATGGTGTTGGTGTGCATACAAAACGCTGGGCGGAGGTAACATTCCAACGTAAGGTTAAAGAAACTGAAGAAGAGCATGACGAACCGCAAGTGTAAGTGCGGTAAGCCTGGAACCTATCGGTACTCATATGAGCTAACAAGGTGGTTGAAACTGTTAGCATGGGAGGGCGTGTACCTATGCGACAAGTGCATGAAGAAGACTACACGCGAGTGGAGCGAGGCGAGAAAGGTTCGTAATGCAAAGGTACCTGTGGGCTAAGCACTGGTATTGTCGAGGATGTAGGTCACATTTCTATCGCGCGAAAGTGTGCTTATATTGCGGTGAACCTCTTATAGATCTATCCAAGGGGGTCAACGTCCATACTATACATAGTGAGGAACCAGATGAACTTCGACGAATATCAGCGCAAGGCAAAATCAATGGCCATTTATCCGGCTCAGTACCAGATAATCTATCCGGCACTAGGGATCGCAGGAGAGACCGGCGAGGTCGCGGAGTTAGTAAAGAAGTGGATTCGTGACGAACGATCTCACAAGATGAGTGACGAACGACGAGAAAGAATCGTCAAAGAGCTCGGTGATATCCTTTGGTATGTATCAAATCTAGCCAGTGACCTTAACATTTCACTGGATGCTGTAGCATCAACAAATATACTCAAACTCGAGGATCGCCAGGCCCGTAACGTACTTCAGGGAGATGGTGACGAACGATAGGAGGCGCAGTGAATAATAACACTGAACTAATATGCACATGTGGTGTACCATTTCGTCAACACAAGGGAGGCCGATGCGCTGATGTGATAGTGCACAGGCTATTGTATGGTGAGGTAGCCAACCCGTATCAGGCAGGTGAAGTGTACTTTGATGGCTTGCGTGACATGCCTCTCCTAGAGGAAGATTATCTTTTCCAACGAGACGGAGAGACCTACCGACTCCCCGAGTACACCAATGATATGAACGCCACATGGGCTGCGCTAGCCAAGTGGAACGACACAGGTGGCACCGGTCGTATTAACATGAATGCTACTGGATGGAGTGCACAGTTCAATCATAATGCTCTTCGATACGGTGGTTATTACAGTGGCAACCTCGTACGCACGCGATTTGAATGGTTGCCTATTCGTGTCTTGGCTAGGAAAGCTGCCGAGGTTAAGATACAGACCCAAGCTGACAATTGTGAGTGGATCGATGGCATCAACGAACCAGATCCCTCATGATCACCACAAGCTCCAAATCAGACACATCATTCTGGCGGCGACCCGAGCCTACAGATATCTCTCCGCCCAACAAGATCACTTGGGGAGCGGCGGACTTAGAATCCTCCGCGACCTTCGCGAGGCTCTCTCTGGAACCGCGCTTGAACCCGTTGAATATGAGGATAACCATCATAGCCAAGGTAAGTGACAGAAGAATGCTCCTCAGTGGTATGAATACTGCGGAAGCAGTGGCGTTTGAGGCATTTGGTGACAATCGCCACGATCTCACCATTATTATGATGCATGCTCACTATGAACCGTTGACCAACTTCTACAAACTGAGAGGCGATATGGATAGAATGGGAACAATTACACCAGAGGGAATCACTGCGTTTGAGAATGATGGTGATGTACAAGGCTCATTGGCAGTGAAGGTACACATCAATGACGACAAGGTGCAGTTAGACCTACACATCGTTGACCATGCCGGCGCCGTGCTGGCCAAGTGGGAGGGTGTTGAGGTTATCGACGACACTCAGGTTACATGGTGCTTTTCCGATGCCGGAAACATCAAGATCACTATGGATCCTATTCTGGAGCCTGCTTGACATTTGTTCAATAGGTGGTATAATCTAAACATGCGTGTACCTAAAGAAGAATGGATCGCAATGAAGATTAAATCCCCTGTGAATGACTTCAGAACATGGGGATTTGTGCGTGCAAATTACTGCGATCCAATGACAGCACGTGGGCTATGCCCAAAGAAGTGCTGGGAATGTGAACCTAAACTCAGGGAGGCGATTGAGAGGACTAATAGGCTGGATGTTAAAAAGCCTATCGGTCTTCTCATTTATGTCTTGCGTGAGCTACTCGCTAAACAACAAGAAGAGCAACATCCTGAAGGGTCGGTTGAGCGAGACAAGTATGATCCTCAAAAGGACCCATTCGATGAACTCTTGGAGGAGTTAAAATGACAGATGTATGTTTGATTCTCGACGCGTCAGGTTCCATGGGTAGCAAGGTGAACCAGACCAGAGTGGCCTTCGATGGATACATTCAAGGTATCAAGGCAGACCGCTCAGTAGAAAACGTGTACACGGTGGTGTTCAACAGCAATCACATCACCCGTATTCACGATGGCGTCCACCCAGACACCATCAACCCGCTAGGTAAAGAGAACTATCGCACTGCAGGCATGACACCATTGTATGATGCTATGGGTAAGACTCTGGAGACCATGGTGGGTGGAAGCATGTTCGTCGTAGTAATTACCGACGGACAAGAGAACGATTCAAGGGAATTCACCCGGCAAGATATAGCAGATATTATCGTTGCCAAGGAAGCGCTTGGCTGGGACTTTATCTATCTGGGTGCAGACTTCGATGCCTGGGGCCAAGCACGACACCTCGGAGCAACACGAGGCAAGACCCTATCGTTCAGTGGAGACCAGTTCCGAGAGGGTATGCAAGCAGCACGGGAGGCAACCAACGCATACAATACCACAGGGGAAGCCTTGCCCGATGACTACTTCGACGGATACTTCGATTCAGACACTGACTGAGAAATACAGTGCCGAGGAGCTGGCGCGAGCCCTCCTCGGTGCTCTTACCATTCTACAGGCTATGAGGTGCCCAGACTGTGGCTACACTATGGAGGCGACTGTTGAGAGCACGACCGAGGCGAGTAGAGAACAGGGTAGCGGAGGAACTAACCAAGTGGAGCGCTAATAGAGGCGACCATCACGTCTTCGTACGACGCCCCGCCATGGGCCGAACCGGTCCAGACATTGAACCTAATCCGTACAATATGATTATAGATGTAAAATCACGTCAGTCTATCTCCAACAAACCCTTTGAGATTGTCAAGTTCGACCCGTCAATTAAGCACTGGGTGGTAGGAGAACATACCAATTGGTACTTATGCCGTCTCGAAAATATAGAGAGTTTGTATGAGATGAATTGGTATGGGGAAGCGTGGTACTCCAAAGTAGTTGAAGACTGGTTAAACCACATGGAGGACTGGGCCGATGCCAATGGCGGTATAGGCATGCTTGTACTGCATAAGCCAAGGAAACCTATCGGTCATTCAGTGGTTGTTATAAACGTAAACAAATGGCTGGCCCTTCAGGAGGCAATGGGATTACTATGAGTGATGAGAATGCAATTGTTGCAATAGCAGAGAATGAGGACATCGCCACCTATGACGACACAATGAACAACCTGTGGAGCTCATTGGAAAGAACAGCGGCAAACAACATCCAAGAGGCTGCGATAGCACAAGGTGCAGAGCTATCTACATACTCGGCAATTGAGCTACGAGCCTTACTGTATGCTGAGATGCTTGACTTATCCAAGGGCCTTGGATTCGCAGAGCTCATGGTGCAGGGTCGTATCATAGATACCATGGAACTCGAGAGTCTCCACTCAGTCCACCCGGGTGGATATACAACCCTAGATGAGCTGGCGCAGGATCAAGGTATCTCTATCTCTGAGCTAAGCCAGATTAGAGACCTAACAAAGACCATCTTCCCATGGGTGCAAGACAAGCTTGGCATGGAGCCACAGCTTCTATGGAATGAGGTTGGTAAGAGTAAGCTTCGTGAGTTGGTTCCTTTGTTGAAGAGAACTATCACCGGCGAAGTTGCACGCGGCACGGTAGAGACCAGTTATCAGGCAGTTACCAATGACTTGATTGCTACATATCTCGTGGCCAACCCAAGTGAAGACGCGCCCGATGGTGAAGAACTGCAGATTATTGTAGCAGATCACCTTATCACGAGCGGTGTCAACCTAACTAATGCAAACCTGCGTCAGACTATTCGACCAGACCGCACACCAAGTCTAGAGCCTGTTGTAATCCGACGGTTCACCGCCGGACAGGCAGATAGTGACATCTACATTCTCCTAAAGGCATCACCGGATCAGATGACTATGCTCGAGCGACGTCTCCATGGCCACTGGGACCCAATTCGTACAACAGCATCCACCAAGGGTGACGTTGAATCGATTAGATTGGTTCGACAATTGCTGGAGGGTTAATGATAAATACCTGGGAGCTAGCCGCTATCGGCACGGCCCTAACTGACCCGGACAGGATGGAAGATGCAGAAGACCTCTTGCCCCAAGATTTCACTCGAAGTAACAGACTTATCTGGGCTGAGATCTCCGCGCTCCATCGAAGAGGTTCACTTGATTTTCGAGGAGTGGTCGAGTCTCTCAGAACTAAGGGACTCTTGGATGACTGCGGCACGGATATCACAGACATTAGCGGAACAGAGTATTTGGAGTACTGCAAAACGTATGCGGGAATCCAAATGGCAGAGTATGCAAGAAACGTGGTCGACGGATCCATCAAGCGACAGCTGAAAGAGACTGCGTCCCTGATAGCACTTGACGCTAATACTGAGGCTGAGGCTGATACCATACTCGACAATGCCGAGAAGCGCATCATGAGTCTCCGTCGAACTCGTAAGCTAGAGGGGATTCCGATATCGGAAATCATCGATACGTTCCTGCCGCGCATGGAAAGCATGCGGTTAGGGGAGCTCGAGCCAACAATTGAGCCCAAACTACAGGCCATACAGGACATCATCGGCTATTATGAACAGTCTGACTACATCATAGTAGCAGGACGACCCGGTGAGGGTAAGTCGTCTTACCTACGGTTTGAAGCGCAACGGTTGGCTGAGCAGGGTAAGAATGTACTCATATTCAATCTCGAGAACGATGAGTTAGAGTACGCACGCTACTCAGTTGCTCTGCGGACTGGCATCGACTCCAACAAGCTTAAGATACCAAGATTGTTATCGCGAGCTGAGTTGGCACGGGTGCGGACAGCCGCTGAAGAGCTGAGAGCACTACCAATTGAAGTGGTAACGCTAGGCTCGCCGTCGGTCTCTGAAGTAGCACGGATAGCACGGTCCAAGTCACGGTCGTTTAAACAGGACATAGTGATGCTAGATTACATCCAGCTCATTAACAATGGGCTGAATAACAGGGTATATGATGTGACTCTATCGTCGCAGACCATGAGGGCCCTAGCAATGAAGAACCAACTGTACGTACCGGTCATGGTGGCTGCACAGCTATCTCGAGCAATCGAAAATCGTGGGCCCAACTCTGACCCGCAATTGTCTGACTTGAGAGAGTCTGGCAGCCTTGAACAGGATGCCACAGTGGTCATGTTTGTTCGTCCAGTCTGGACATCGGCACCACCGAGACAAGAGGTGGTGGCATTTCCAGAGAATGTAGACGAACGAGGACTACTGAGACCAGTACACAGAGCCGTCCCAGCCCGGTTCTTTATTCTTAAGAATCGAAACGGACCCACAGGGGTATCACCCAAGGTGAAGTGGGCCAAGCACACTGGCAACTTCCAAACCCTAGTTAGGGAGCAGTAATGATTATACTCGCTTTAGTACTCGCTTTCATCGCCGGCTTCATGCTTGGCAAGGGTGGCAAGTTTCACTTCTATGTCGGAGGTGAGCTGTACACTGAGGTTGGAAGCGACAAGTTTATTCTTTACACACCAGAGCTGCACGGTATAGGCGCCGATCTCTATGGCGTAGATTACACTGATGGGATTCTCTCACCAGTATACAGACCTACACTGAAGTGGCTCTACAAGGATCGCATTGCCGGTGTCATCATTTCCACCGGTGACTTTCACGAGTTACTAATCATGGTCGCACCAGAGTTTCCGTTTCTAAAGATCAAACACATACGCGACACCAGTATCGCAAGGAGCCCCAATGAGTAATTCAATGATTGTACTGCAGTACATCAAGAACTACACCAATGATAATGGGTGGGCTCCGTCAGTGCGTGAGATATCAGCAAGCCTCAACGCCACATCGACGGGCACCGCCAATTACCACCTTACCCAACTGCAGGCACGCGGATATATCGTACGCAAAGCTCGGACAGCACGAGCCCTACGCATCACAGAGGATGGTAATAATGCACTCTACACCTGGAGCGTCACTCAAGCACAAGGAGCTGGAAGTCCTAGCTCTAGCTAAAGAAGCAAATGGACCATGGTTTGAGGCAGTCCTCAAAGCAGCTCAGATTCAAGCCGACAGACGTGCGAAGTATTCTGGTCAGGGAGACCCCTTCACCAACTTCGAGGTTGTCGGACGGTTGATGGGGGTCGACACCAAAGATGTCTTTCGGTTCTATCAAGCTATCAAATTTGCACGGTTACTGGTAGCCGCCGGAGACTTCGAAGATGAGAGTCTCGAAGATACCCTTATTGATCTAGCCAACTACTCACTCTTGGAGGCAGGTTTCCGATGTCGGAATTCAACATCAAATGCTCAGGAACACGATACACAGATGAAATTCAATTTTCGCAGTGCCTTTCCTGCGCCCTAGCCAACGACAACAACTGCGGTTACGACTATGCCCTCCTAAAATTCATGTACGATCAAGTACAGTTAAGGACAGGTATACATGCAACGGACCTCGTCGGATGCGGACTTAGAAGCTTTTGGAGCAAGTCCAGAAGTGTTGCCGAATATCCTCATAACATGCTTATGCGTTCGCTTGGCACCATCACGCATGGGCTCCTGGAAACAAGTCCTTCCAACACGGAGGCATGGACGGAGAGGACGTTCGAGGTCGAGGGAGTCGTGGGAACAGTGGATCGCTACTATGTTCCGATCAAGCGCCTCGTCGATTATAAAACCACCCGATGGCTTAAGGTAGCGAACCTTCCTTATGGTAGCCATCAAGTGCAGGTCAATATCTATGCGTATCTCATGAGAGAGAGCGGCGAGGAAGTAGATACAGCGGCCATTCAATATATTGATTTGTCTGGGCCAACTAAGTGCCGCGAATGCAAGCTGCCGGTAGTCCCGGTGCCTGACGGCTTGGCTTGCCCGAACTGTGGATTTTACCCACGAGGCGCCCATCTGGGTGCCGTACTCTTCGAGGTGGAACTAATGCACCCCGATGAGATTAAAGTATTCGTTGAACAGCGTCGAGACGCCCTGAGACTAGCACTAGACCTAGACGATGCACCGGACGCAGAGCCATCCTTCCTATGCAGTTACTGCATGTTCTTAGAGGATTGCCCGACCGGTCTACGACACTTGGGGAGGTAAAATGGAGTCCACTTGGGAAAAGCTGGTAGCGGTTCATAGTAGAATCGATTACCTTGAGAAGAAACGTTTGCGTGTCTACACCGCTCGCTTTCGAGAGATTGCTGACGGCGGTGGTGTAGGGCCGAGCATGATCTTCTCAACCGAACTGGCTGGTATCCAAGCTGAACTATATGAACTATGGTCAGAAAAACGATACCTACTGCAAGAACTAAAGAGCTCCGAAGAAACATCATGGATGAGTCCGAGAATCCCACTCTCATCGGGCTTGCAAGGTCCATTGTTGATATCCAAGAAAGGGACGGACATACCTCAATAGCCATGGTGCACACCAAGCATGTAGAAATGCTAGCTCCGTACCACGATGAGCTAAAAGAAATACTGTCCACCCAGGGTATCACAGTAACGAACTTGTCCATGCTGGAGACCATCTATAGATGGGGGATTGATTTCATATGCCAACTAAAAGACCCACGTTGATGCTGCTACGCAACTACGCTGTGACCCTCGAGCGGACGGAAGCAGTGGAGCAAGACTACGACTCTGAAGCTGAGAAGTTATGCGCGTTCCTTATCGACGCGTGCCCATCTGGCACAATAGAGGAGTTCGCGCGCATCACGGGCGCAGACATGGAGAAAGTTTTCGATGCCGGAAACAAAGCCTTTAAAAATAGACCCAAGTAAATGTCGCAACTGCGGATCTGATTCCGTAACATCAAGTCGTCTTTATAATGACGTCCGTTGGGGTGAGCAACTTCAGTACCACAAGTGCCTGCATTGTCTGGTGGAATTTCACGACTCTCTTCGCGATCCAATTAGTTTCTACACTTCGGGAGAATATAGACGACGCGCTGGAATGACCGACGCGGTGGCTACACGCATTACTGCGCAAAGAGCGCGCCAACAAGTCATGTGGCTTGACCGAACTAGACAAGGGTGGCGTAAAGAAGCCGGCAAGGTTCTTGACATTGGTGCCTATCAAGGGATTGCAGTTAAGGAGTTGCGAAACCTTGGTATAGATGCGTTTGGTTACGAACCCGACGAAACCCAAGCAGAAAAGGACCCGTATGTTGGGTCTGACATCACAGTTTTCGACGCCGGAAAGATTGACATGCTGTGGCTGTCACACGTTTTAGAACATGCTGATAGTGCCATCGACATGCTGAAGCTATGGAAGCCTTACGCAGAGAAAGCATTTATAGAGGTCCCTCCTGGCAACTACCAACTGCCCCATATACTCGTCTTTCGCATGGACTCGTTCCTTAGAACACTAGAACTTGCTGACATGGGAGCAACAGTAATAGACCAAGGCATTCGAGCTATTGTGGAGTGGGACAATGAGTAAGTTTACCGGTGGCACCACGCCAACATACTTTAACCCTCAGAACAAGGGAGAGGCAATGAACATTCAAGAGTACCGTGAATCCAAGCTTAACGTAAAGCCAACAGCTGATATAGCTGAGCGCTGGCAGAAGAGAGTTGTAGGCGGGGGACTGGACAAACAAGGCCGAGCTGGTGGTGTCGCCTATCTCGACACCTATGGGAAGAGAATAGGGGCAAAGAAGTGCGTCAAATTCGCCGTACAAGCAGAGCTCATGGGGGCTCAAGAGTTCGCCAATGTCCTATGGGAAAAGGCCTTCGTACTAGAGGGAGGCGAATACGAGTTGCTGAGTTCAGAGGACGCATCGGAAACTGCCATACTCGTACCAGTCAACTTTCCGGTATCGGAAATGCCTGAAGTAGAGGAGCTACCCCCACATCTACAACCTGGGAAGATTGCTACTCTTCAACCCCAGAACATTGATAGGGGCGGGTCAGTAGAGGCACTCCTTGAGGACGAACAGTGGTGGATGCAACAGAAGGTAGATGGATATCGATTGCTCGCTATTTGTACACCAGAAGAGATCTACTACCAGAAACGGTCGTTAAAGCTCGACACCCAACCGTCAGCACAGATTCATAAAGCGCTTTGGGAAATTGCCGACTTGTTTGGCACCATCATTCTGGATGGGGAGCTTACATGGCTGGATGAAGACTTTGGTGAGCATCGCACCGGCGCACAAGCACTGACTGCTAACCAAGCCATAGGGTCAGATGCTGTACCAGAAGCTGACTACTGTGTATTCGACTGCCTGTACTTTGAGGGACAGGACATTACTCAAGAGCCCTATTTCGATAGATATGAGGCTCTTATCCATGTGAGTGAGATGCCACCGCTGGCCGGCGTCACTAGGCTTCCGATAGCTGCTGGAACACTGAGCAAAGTTGAGCTACTGGCCAGTCAGAAAGATTTCAACAAAGAGGGCGTTATATTTCGTGACTTAGACGCTAAGTACGTAGCAGGCAAGAGTGGCACTGCGTACAGGCACAAGTTCCTTATGGAACACGAGCTCGAGGTGATTAGTCTGACAGAGACTACAGCAGAGGGAAGACAGTTCGGCGCAATTGAGACCCCACTTGGTCTTGTAGGCACCGGATTTACTGACGCTGATCAGCTCGAGATAAAGCAAGCCTATCAGAACGGTGGTCTGAGAATTGACGTGGTCAGCCAAGGCCTCACGGAAAACGGTAGACTCTGGCATCCACGCTTTATTAAGATCATAAACTGAGGTATACTTATGCTGAAGATGGAGACCAAGGTTCGAACAGGGTATCAACAGGATGCTCGGATTGTGTACACGGCAGGGGGTCAAGATGTAAGCATCCGAACCAGCGATACGTCAATATCTATTCCTGCCGAACAATTCGATAGAGTATGCGAAGAATACCTCCTGATTCGACAGCGTATGAATGGACGGACCAGATGACCAGTGAAGACATCTATAATGAGGCTTGGCAACAGTTTATCCATGCTGGTGTTGAGATATCTTTCACCGACTGGCTGATTGATCATATGACAGAGGTGAGAGCAGAGTTCCAGCGACGCATGGATAGTCTGTTAGGACGTGTCGCAGTCATGGAGCGCCAATACGTACCTCGAGAACGCATTGAAATGCTCGAGCGAGAGAATCAAGCACTCCAACAACAACTTCATTTCGAAAGGCAACGCAATGCAGCTCCTCCTGATCTCGGACACGCACGGGCAGAACCAGGGACTACCCCAGCTATTGACATCAACTACACCGCATATAATGATCCACGCGGGGGACTTGACCCGGTACGGGAGCAGAGACGACTTGAGGATATTCGCCGACAGCTTGAGCAATTCACGCGACGTCCACAAGATAGTGATAGCGGGTAATCATGACTTCTGTTTTCAAAAGCACCCAGCAGAGTGTCGGAGTATACTTTCCAATGCCGGAATCATCTACCTCGAAGACGAAGCAATCGAACTCGACGGAGTCATCTTCTACGGAATTCCATGGACCCCTCAATTCGGAAACTGGGCATTTATGGACACTCCGGACAACCTGCGAGAACGGTGGAGTCACGTACCACATGGAACAGATGTTCTCATAAGCCATGGCCCACCTAGAGGCATTCTTGACATGACCCATTTTGGTGTGCCTGCAGGTGGCATTGAGCATCGAAATGTGGTAAGATCTATTAGGCCAAAGCTTAATGTATTTGGCCACATTCATGAGACATACGGGCAAGAAACACACTATGGAGTAGACTACGTAAATGCATGTTTGGTCAACTTCAAGTACGAACTAGTGAACGAACCCGTGCTTTACAACCTGGAGGTGTAATGCAAATCATAAGCTCAGCTGACGCTCCCTCAAAGAAGATGGCTATTCTTCTATGGGGGCCCGCAGGCTCACGTAAGACAGAAACTCCACTCCGATACTTCCCTCATCCCCTAATCATCGATGTCGAAGGTAAGGCTCAACACGCGGTTGGTGTTGAAGGGGTGCAAGAGTTTCTTATGGTCCAGACCAAGGATGTTTATGAAATCCTTGATGTTCTGGAAGATCTATCGCTGGGTAAGATCAAGTTTCCGGACGGGTCACCAGTCGAGACAGTATCGATTGACTCATCTTCTGTACTCTGGTCAGTGCGACAGGAAGCCGGCGCAATGATGGCTGAGAAGAGGGCTCAGAAACGTGCGAGGAACAGTAACGTAGACCCAGACGCAGTCCAAATGAGTATGTTGGACTGGAACAAGGTTAAGAGACCGCTCAAGCGTCTCATGACTCGGTTGAATAACTCACCAGTCAATTACTTTGTTATCACAGCTCGTGAGAAGCCACTCTATCAGGAGATTAAGCAAGGCGGTCGCACTGAACTGCAACGCATCGGCGAACAGCCTGACCTACAGCGTGGTGTCGAGTATGAAGTTGACGTTGCATTTCGAATGCTACCAGGGACCCCATGGCAGTGTCGAGTAACACGGACACGCGGGCGTCTCGAAGAGATAATGCCTGTCGGTACAGAGTTTGAGGAATTCCCGCATGAAACGCTCGTCAAGTACGCCACTGGCGCAGGTCCCCAGATGCAGGATGATCTTGATATCGCCGAAGACCAGGCAGAGAAAGACCGAACCAAATCCCGTAACGATCTAATCGATTACGGGAAAGAACAAGGGTTGACGGCCGAGCAAATTGCGGAGGCTTTGAAAGAAAAAGGGCTGAAATTTGAGTCCGATAAATGGGACCAAATGACAGCCGTTCTTGATGAGTATGCAGCTGAGAATGAATAGGCTAGACACAGAGTTTGTGCTGCTTATGTTGTTCATTCTCGCCATAACTTGTGGTCCAGTCATTTACATGATCTGGATCAGATAAATCTACAACCTGATGCGATGAACAGGGGTGCCTAACGGCACCCTTTTTCATTCTTGTTTCACTCGCACAACCCCCATCCTACTGAATTCGTGTCGCCCACCTTCATGAAGGATCTCTTCAATCATCGGATCCTTCTTGATGCTTTTCCACGCCTTAGCCACCGTGGGGTGGTGCAGGTCATGAAAAACGACAATGTCACTGGCGTGGTATTTAAGATTGTTCCAGTCATCCAGCGTGGACTGGGTCGCATGGTCGCCGTCGATAAAGATGGCGCCAAAGGTACTATCCTCCAACTCATCGGGGAGAGGAGGATGAGTACCAGTGAATAGGGTGGTTCGGCTCTCCAATCCATATTCTTTAATATTCTCTTCAGCGATCTCCCGGGTGGGCACTAGACCCTCACCAGGCTTATTCTTTACAAATGGGTCCGTCCTGCCAGGTTGACAGTAACCCCAGAATGGGTCGATACCATACAGATGTCCCGTCGGCATCGCCTGCCCTGCTAGAACTAACGAGCCACCCCACAGCACACCTATCTCTAGGTATGGCGGCATGGCTTCGGATAGAAAGTGGTATAGAACTGCTATATCCTCTTCAGGACATGGACTAGCCATCCTGCCCACTAGTCTTTTTCCGGTGTCGGAAATGAACCAGCGTGCAAATTCAATGTCTGCCTCAAACATCATACCTCCCGGTTAATCTTCACGAATCCCATATACCCTGAAGTACACAGGGTCTGCAGAGCCACTCCATGAGCCCAGTGTCAGGCTGGGAACAATCTCATAATCACCCTCTTCATCAAAGTCACCTGTTGTGACAATGTAGCGTAGATAGT
>Ga0255055_10000466_pt1 | contig 31398 bp, 22 predicted proteins | sample JV7_2_27_MG_FD_188633 | JGI IMG/M metagenome (GOLD analysis project Ga0255055, IMG submission 188633) | Seawater microbial communities from Jervis Inlet, British Columbia, Canada - JV7_2_27 | ecosystem: Environmental > Aquatic > Marine > Inlet | place: Canada: British Columbia | collected...
TCGATCGAGATCCCCAGCAGATTCCAGGGTCGCCGCTTCGTCCAGCATCTGGGCCAGATTCGTCTCTTGCTCGGCCTCCATCTCCCGGGCTTGGATCTCTTCTCGCAATAGTCGCTGGGAGCGATCGAGTAGCTCCTCGATCTCAGGGTCGGATCCCTTTAGCGTCAGGGCACGTCGGAATTGACTCGCGGCATCACTGTAGGCACCCTGATCGAGGAATTCCTCGCCCTGTGAAACCGCCTCGGTTGCCTGCTGTTCTGCGATCCGTGCTTCTTGCTGGCGCTGCGCCTGCTGACGCAAGCTGGACATGAGCTCGCTCGCTGCCCGATCATCAGGAGCCACGGCCATACCGCGGCCCAGGGCCAGCATGGCCTCCTCCAACTTGTCCTCTGCTCGCAGCCTTTGGGCCTCCTCCAGGCTGTCGCGCAGGATCTGCTGAATACGCTGCTCTTCGCCAGCAGCAGCGTCTGCCAAAGCGTCCGATGCCCGCCGTTTGTAGGTTTGAAGCTCCGTCGAGCCCTCCTCAGATGCATTGACAGCTCCCAGTCGCTCTTCGGTCTCGAAAGCCTGCAGAGCCGCCTTGGTCTGCCCGAGGTGCAGATAGGCAATACCCAGCTTGAGGTACGGGAAGTAGTCGGTGGTTCGCATCCCATAGGTACGGACTCTGGCCCCCGAATCACCGCGCCTCTCGATGGCCTGATTCAGCTCCTCGATCGCCTCTTCCCACTGGCTGCGATCGATGGCTTGCTCTGCCTTCTGATAGTGCTGATACCAAAGGTCTGCGACGGCGGGGCTGGAGGTCACGAGAGTCAGGACCAGGAGTCCGACACAGGTAGCCACCCACCTCGAATTGACTGGGGTTGAAAAGGTAGGAACTGGCACCGAATCCACCAGATTGTGGCTGGTCGCTTGTCGCATCCTACCCCTCGAGAAACCGTTCCACCAGCCGAGCCAGGTCCGCTTTCACCTCGATACGCGATGTCAGAACAGGAAACCCGCACACATGACGGGCTTCTAGACCTATTCGAAGAGAGCCCGTCGAACCTGCCGGATGTCTTGGGGACCCGTACGACAGCACCCACCGATCAGTTGGGCTCCGAGGTCATGCCAGGCGCGACAGGAGCTGGACAAGCTCGGCGCCTCTTCGTCGGCTGGAATCCAAGACTTGCTTGCGGTGTCCCAGCCCTCACCGGAGTTGGGATAGACCACGATGGGCTTGGAGGTCACGCAGCGGACTATCTGCACGAGTCCTGCGATGTGATGAGGCGCTGTACAGTTGATCCCAATTGCCACGATCTGCTTGCAATCATCCAATTCCAACACGGCTTCCGCGAGAGGGGAACCGTCGCTGAGGTGGGTGGAATCTCGGCAACTGAAACTGAACCACGCTGGTTGGCCCGGCGTCGCCTCTAGCAGTCGCCGTAGAGCACGAGATTCGCTCAGGGCCGGCAGGGTCTCACAGGCGAGAAGATCGGCACCAGCACCGGCGAGAACTTGCCACCGATTCTGATGAAACTCCACCAGCTGGTCCTCGCTCAGATCGTAATCACCGCGAAACTCGGAGCCATCGGCCAGGTAGGCGCCATAGGGACCCACACTGGCTGCTACCAACGGGCGGATTCGATCCTGCTGATTCTCGGTGGCGGCCCAAAAGACATCTCGCGCCTCTTGTGCTAGGTCGACCGACCGTCGCAGGAGCTCGCGCGCGTCGTCCTCGTCGAGCCCAGAGGTCTTGAATCCCTCGATGGTGGCCTGATAACTGGCGCTGATAATGCAATCCGCGCCGGCATGGAGATAGTCGAGATGGACCTCACGGATAAGACCGGGCTGATCGATCAGCAGGCGGGCCGACCAGAGACGGTCGTCCAAAACACAGCCCCTGCCTTCCAGCTCGGTCGCCAAGCCGCCGTCGAGGACCATGAAGCCCTGCCGGTCGAGAAACGGTCTGACGGGGTCTGCCCAGGCCTGGCTCGGTTCCATCACACCCATTCTAGTAGGCTTCCGGCGTGACGATCCTGCTGTGGTTCCTCGCCGTCCTACTGGTGGTCATTGGCCTTGCGGGAGTTCTGGTGCCGATTCTCCCGGGAGCCGTGCTGGTGTTTGTCGGACTCGTTCTGGGGGCCTGGGCCGACGGATTCGCCCATGTGGGCTGGATCACCCTGACCACCCTCGCGATTTTGACGATCGGGATCTATGTCCTCGACTTCCTGGCCGGGGCCTACGGCACCGACAGGATGGGGGCCAGCAAACGGGCAGTAACCGGTGCGGTGCTGGGGGCCATCGTCGGTCTCTTCTTTGGCCTGCCCGGACTGATTCTGGGTCCGTTCATCGGCGCCGTGGCTGGTGAGTACACGGTAAGGCGCAATCTCGGTGAAGCCGGCCGCGCCGGGGCCGGTGCGTGGCTCGGTCTGGCCCTGGGAGCTGCGGTCAAGGTCGCTCTCGTTTTTGTGATGTTGGGGATCTTCGCCGCCGCATTCCTGTTCTGACCGGATTTACTGGGGCGCGGCCTCACCGACCCGCAGAGCCAGCATCTCTTCGAAATCCCGCACGAACAGCACTCCGTTGGCGAGTGTGGGCATGGTCCAGGTCTTGCTCTTTAGGATCCTGGCGTGAGCCTTGCGCCGGAACTCCTCCGGTGTGGCCTCGATCAGCCCCAGGTTGCCACTACCGCCCAGAACAATCAGCTGTCCGTCCGCATAAAGCAGCGAACCTTTGGAGAAGCCGCCTCGGGCTCGCCAAACCTCTTCCCCGCTGAGGGCGTCGATACATTTGAGCGTCCCCATATCGAATCCGTAGATATGGCGATCGACCAACACCGAGCTGTTGAAGTGATTCTTCATCACCCGATTGCGCCAGATCTGGTAGGCCTTGAACTTCTCCCCTTCCCTGACGATTTGGAAGAGTGCGGCGCCGGTATCGTAGCCGGTGGAGATGAAAATGCCGCTTTTGGGTACAAAGATCGGCGTCGAAGCGTTGACATCCCAGTCGGTGGTCCAGGGTACGCTCCAGAAACGTTCCCCGTCCTGAGCTGAGACACCTACTAGACCTTGGGCATTGAACACCACCACTTGCCGCTCGCCACCCAGGGTGACGGCGATAGGTGAAGAATAAGCTGCGCGATGACTGCCAGAGTGCCAGAGAACCTCTCCGGTATCCTTGTCAAAAGCGACGACGGCATAGTTCTTTCGACCTGCTACATCGACGATCAAAGCTCCACCCTCGATTAACGGCGAGGTCGAGGTGCCCCACTCGGGCACCTTGGAGCCCAGCTCTTTCTCTAGATCTAATCCCCAGCGTTCCTTACCGGTGGCGGCATCGAGTGCGTAAAGCTTCGAGCGAGCACCCAGAAAGTAGACGATGCCGCCGAAGACCGTCGGCGTGGCTCGCGGGCCCCCACCCTCTCGATTGCGAAAGTTGCCCCCCATGCGGAAACGCCACAGTTCCTTACCGGTGGCGGCGTCGAAAGCTCCGGCGTATTCATCCCCTCCGGATCCGAACATGGTGAACGCACGACCCTGGACCACAGCAATCCCCGAGTAACCGTCTCCCAACTCGCGCCGCCACAGAACCTCGGGGTCCTCCACTGGCCAGCTCTTCAACAGCCCGGTCTCTTCCGACCGACCATCCCGGTTGGGACCGCGATACTGCGGCCAGTCGTCGGCCGACAGCGAGGAAAGGAATAGGGCGCAACACACAACTGCAAGTAGGCTGGTGCTACGAATCACTATCCGCATGGTGTTGCGTTGTCTCAAACGGATCTCCTCTCGAGACCGAGCTTGCCGGGAAGCGCGTATCACCATTATGCCCTGAACCGGGATCAATCCCGGTGCTCAGTGTTTGTTCTGTTCAGGTATACGGCAGATCCTGCAGAGGGTTCGTCAGCTCTCCAGGAGCTGCTGCGGGAGAACCGCCGCCACCGCGGTCAGCACCAGAAGTCCCACGAACCAGAGCATCTTGGCCGACAGGGCATTCCCACCGCTCAAGCTATGTGATCCCTCCACGGTGAGAATGACAAGAGGCACCCCGACAAACACGACAAAGACACCCACGAGAAGCACCAACCAGGGTACGGACAACGTCCGGGCCTGGGTCTCTTGACGCACCGCCAGCATGACCTTGGCGGCGAAATCGGAGGAAGATTCCGGCGCCTCCACAGCCAACAGAATTCGGTCAAGCTCATTCATGCCGCTGCCTCCTCACCGCCACCGGCCTCCCTCAAAATATTGCCGAGGTGCTTTTCCAGCAGCTTTCGGGCGCGATGGAGATGTGACTTCAGTGTACCTTCTGACAGCCCCAGACTCAGCGCGGCCTGGCTGAGGTTCATTTCGTGAAAGTAGAAAAGGCTGATGGCATCCCGGTACTTTGGCGGCAGGCCCCGTACTGCGTCGCGCACCAGACGGGAGCGCTCTCTCTCCTCCAAATCCTGCTCCTCGAGTCGTTGGCTGGCAATTTCTTCGAGGGTTTCCAGCGGGATTCTGGGGAGTCTCTTCCGCCGCAAATGGGAACGGTAGACATTAGTCGCGACGGCGAAGAGCCAGGTTGAGAAACGACCTTCGCCTCGCCACTGTTTCAAGGAACGAAAGGCCTTCAGAAACGCCTCCTGTGCCATCTCCTCGGCCATGGCTCGGTCGTTGCAAAATCGGTAAGCCAGATGGATCAAGGGTTGCTGCCATCTCTGAACGATGCCTTCAAAAGCGTCCACATTACCTTCTATGACCCGTTGGACATCCTGGGAATCCTGCTCAGCGGTCACAAAAGCGTCTCCTGTCAGGTAGGACGCTCTCCGCGCCCTGGAGGTTGCAGGTTTCTGCAATCCTAATGCAACCTGGCGGCGACTGCGCGCGTCACACCCTACGAAAGACCGGAGCTTTCGACAATCAACTATACGTAAGGAGGAACGACATGGAAGGGATAGCAAGTGCCTTTGAATCGCTGATTCCTGTCGTCGCGATCGTCACCGTATTCACCTTTGTGGGAGTGATGTCCTGGCTAAAACATCGCCGTACTGAGCGGGACACCTACTATCGCCACGAGCTGATCAAGCAGATGGCTGAGAAGGCGAACTCCGAAGATCAACTGCTGGCGTTCATGCGCGAGGAAGCCGCTGTCCGGCAGGCCAATAGAAAACAGGGGCTGATGGTCGGCGGCCTGGTTACGCTGGCCATAGGTGTCGGGTACATGATCGCGTTTCAGTGGATCGACGATGAGGTCTGGATGATCGGTGCGATTCCGGCCCTGATCGGTGTCGCGCTGCTTGCCAGCTCGTTCTTCGTTGGGCTCAACCGAGGGGAGTCCAGCTAGGGCAGAGCGCTTTCGAGTCCCTTCGTAACGGGGCTGCTCTCCGCATGGCAGGTTACAGCGGAGAGCAATTTTCTAATTCTTGATGTGTAGTGTATACTACATACTACATGCACAACTTCGGGCCCTATATCCGGCAACGAAGGGAAGCGTTACGCGCGGACGATCCCCGGTTCTCTGTCCGTCAAGTCGCCATGCGGATTGGGGTCGAACCCTCCTACCTGAGCAAAGTCGAGCGCCAGCTCGAGGCTCCACCCTCGGAGCCCAAAATCCGTGCTCTCGCCAAGGACCTCGACGAGGACCCCGACTTCCTTCTGGCCATCGCTGGAAAGATCTCGGACGACCTACGCGAGGTGATCTGCCACCGTCCCCAGCTTCTGTCCCAGTTGATTCGCGAGTTGAAAAACCTGCCGGACGATGCCGTCCTGCGAATCGTGCACAAGGCGCGTTCCGGCAACCGATGAGAGGAGACACCGTGATCGAGCTGAGCCATGACCAACTGACGTTCTCTTTCCCCGATGTCCACCCGGACGCCCGCCTGGTGATCGAGTTTCAGCGCACCCTGCGGATTCCCCATGGCGGTGGCGACATGCCACGCCTACCGAGCCTCGGCCCCTATCCGCTCTACTCCATCGCCGACTACGCCCATCGCGTTCCAACCCATTGGTCCAGCCACGGCGGCGCCATGCTGCCGATGTACCAATCGGAGGCGATGTGGCTGAGTTTCCGCCCGGCCTACTCAGTCGCGCATCAGGCCTTCTACCCCTTCGCGGTCAAAATCGGAGTGGGGGGTGTGGATGCCGTTGGCGGCCAGCGCTGGAGCGATGGTATCCATCAATGGCCACAAGATTTCCTGGTAATTTCCCACCAGTCCTGGCTCGGTGGCTATCAGTCTGGTAGCGATGGAGTTCGCCAGTTTGTTGCAATGCCCCTAGGATTCGGCTATCTCCCGGATGACAGTCCCAGCAGTCCACACCGCTTTGGCCGACTCCAGATAGTTGTCTACCCAATGGCCGCTGAGGTTTTCGGGATGCGCTTTCCGCGCGATGCCTGGCTGAGGCACCTGGAGAATATCCTTGCCCCGCCGGCACTTCAGCAATCCGAGCACGGTGTGCTCTCTCCGGGGGCCGATGCACTCGAGCGACAGTCGATCGAGGAGGGTCTCTTTCCGCTAGCGGATTGGGATGTGCTCTCGCCCGGCAGCTACACGCTCCTTCTGGCCAATTCGCTCCATTGGTGTGCAATTACAGGTGGCCCGCCGCCGATGGCACCGGCACGCGTTGTAAGTAACTCAAAACGCGGGACTTATAGGGGCGACGGCTTCGCGCCGCTGTTGGCGGATATCTAATGTTACCGCCATGTCACCAACTCTGGGCCGCTCGAGATGCCATCTCAGGCTACATTTGGACCGTTTGGGCGGGCGGACGAGTTGCAACTCCGCCGACGACTGGGCATGTGATATCCTCGCGGAAAATCTGGTATTCGAGTTTGTTTCGACTCGGGCGACTGGGGGTGCCCGAGCCTTCTACGAAGATCCGAAAGGAGTAAATCGTATGACGTGTGGCAAATGGTTGGTTCTTCTGGGACTGGTTGGGATCGCTTGTTTCCCCGTGGCTGCAAGGGCTCAAACGGGCGCCTGCGGTGCCGAGATATTCGATGAGTTCGAGTTTTCCCTCTGTGTCGATGGTCTGACCGCAGCAGATTGCCTTGACTTGTGTGACGAAGATTGCGAGTTCTTTCCGGGCGAGACCTGCGCCGAGGTCGGTCCCCCCTGGGACGGGGCCTGCGAGGCGGATGATAGCCCCATCGGTCCGCTCTGCGCCCTCTTGTGGACGGAACCCAACGGTGTAACGTCGGATGAGCTCTGTGAGGAAGGGTTTATTCTTGGTACCTGGCTGGGGGACGGTTCGACCTGCCAGCAGGTCCCGACCCTGCCAAAGGTTGGCCAAGCCGCTCTGGTGCTGATTCTGCTAGTGGGGGCGCTCGTTATCCTCACGCTTCAAGGAACGATCCGGGCAGCCTAGAGGGCCGCAAGGCCAATCCTCAGGCGTTCCGTCGGCAAGCCTGCGGTGAGTCTGAGCTCGCACGTCGGTTGCTGGAATGGGACGGGCGGGCGAATCTCGAGCAATGCCAAAGACGGTGGTTCTGTGAAAGCTCAGGTGACAATCCCGAGCGGGATTTTCTTGGCCCAGGCACCACGCGTGAAGTCAGGAATCTCAATCGGCTGGCTCCCTTGCGCCACCGACCGCTCACTCACTTCAGTCAGAACACTCCACGCTGCAGCATCATAAACGTCCATATCGGTGGATAGACCCTGACGGAGGCACTTGATCAGCCGGTAGTCCTCCATGAAATCCATTCCGCCATGACGAGCCCCCGCCGCCGCCTCTCCCTGTTCTGCCCACAAGGGATGCTCGAACTCCTCCCGGTACACCTCGAGCGGCTCCCAGTCGTGCTCGGGTGAACGCCCTTCCAAGCAGATTCTGTCCGGATACCCGGTCACGGTCCCCCGCGTTCCCTGAACCAGATTGATGCGACTGTAGGGTCGTGGCGAGGTGGTGTCGTGCTGCAGGAGAATGGTCCTACCCAGCTCGGTGCGGATCAAGCTGCTGTTCATGTCGCCCAGGGAGTAGTGCTTCTGGGCTCGAGGGTCACTCGGATCGAGGTTGGCCTGTGCGTAGAGGTCGAGTCCCCGAGCGTTGCAGCTCATGGAGACCAGGTATTTGAATCGATCCCCGCGGTTGATATCGAGGCACTGGGCCACCGGGCCGATACCGTGCGTCGGATAGAGATTGCCGTTTCGGCCTATAGAGTGCTCTAGCCGCCAGAGCCCCTCGTTCTCGTCACTGAACTTGACACTGCGCAGGTCGTGAATGTAGGCGCCTTCGGCGTGCAACAGCTCGCCCAGCAAGCCCGCACGCACCATGTTGAGAATCATCATCTCGCGATAGCCGTAGCAGCAGTTCTCCATCATGACGCAATTACGACGAGTTCGTTCCGCAGTGTCGACGAGCTCCCAGCAACCGTCGATGGTGTACGCGGCCGGCACTTCCACTGCTGTGTGCTTGCCGGTCTCCATCGCCTCGACGCAGACCGGCACATGCCATCTCCAGGGCGTCGAGTTGAGCACCAGATCGATGTCATCCCGCTCGCACAAGCGCCGGTAGTCCGTCTCGCCACCTGTGTAAAGGTCCGGCTTGGATCGCCCGTCCTCGGCAACCCATCCTGCAACCTCCTCTGCCCGGGGTCCATCGATGTCACAGAGTGCGACGATTTCGACCCCGTCGATCCCAAGGAAATTGCGTACGTGGCTGCCACCCTGGAGGCCGACCCCTACAAATGCCATTCGCACCGTCTCCATGGGCTCGCTGGCGAAGCCCTCGGGTCGCCGGTAACTCGATACGGAGCTCGATGACCGCGATGCGGTTTCAGCTCCAGCTGGGGATCGCCCACCCAGTTTCAATCCGAGCCCGGCCACCGCCGAGACTGTGAGGAACTCGCGGCGATTGGTTTTTTTCTCCATGGCACAAGCCTTCCTGTTATTCAGCTCTGTTGGCCCGAGTCCAGGTTCTGATGAGAACGACAATCGATAGCGCAGCAATCACCGTCAGGCCAACTGCCAAACCCCGGCTGTCGTAGAGCCAGTATCCGACGGCAAAAAGGCTGCTGTAGACCGCGAGACTACCCAGAAGCATGCACATAATCCCGAAGGGAACCTTCCAGACACCGTCGGTGCCCAGAGACTGCCCCTCGGCTTCCGCCTCGCGAATCACCCGCTGCCAACCGGGGCCGCCCGGCCGCGTCAGCTCGTAGAAAGATCGCAGCTGAGGTGTGGCCGTGGGTCGCGTCAAAAGGGTCACAAGAACCCACCCCACCGTTGTGATCACCACTCCAATCAACAGTTCCTGCCAGGGCTCCAGGCCGCCCAATCCCCCTTGGGCCGTCTTGTGCTGCACAAAGAAGAAGATCGCGACTGCAAACGAGATGGTCATGGCGGCGAGCTCGCTCCACGCATTGATCCTCCACCAGAACCAACGCAATATGAACAAGAGTCCGGTGCCAGCGCCGATCTGCAGCAGAATCTGGAAGGCCTGAAGGGCATTCTCGAGCTGCAGCGCGACAACAGCAGCCACAACCATCAACAGCACGGTCGAGATGCGGCCGATGCGCACCAGTTCCTTCTCCTCGGCTTCCGGCCGCACGAATCGTCGGTAGAAATCATTGACGATGTAGGAGGAGCCCCAGTTGAGATGGGTGGAGATGGTCGACATATAGGCAGCGGCCAGCGACCCGACCACCAGCCCCAACAGCCCGCTGGGAAGAAAAGTGAGCATCGCTGGATAGGCCAGGTCATGCTTGACCACCTGTGGGTCGACGTGGGGAAATGCCCGAGCCAGCGACTCCAGATCGGGAAAGACCACCAACGAAGCCAGCGCCACCAGGATCCAGGGCCAGGGGCGCAAGGCGTAGTGGGCGACATTGAAGAAGAGGGTGGCACCCGTCGCGTGCCCTTCGGTCTTGGCCGCCAACATTCGCTGAGCGATATACCCTCCCCCACCGGGCTCAGCCCCCGGATACCAGGCGGCCCACCATTGGACGGCGATGGGAATCAGAAACATCGGCACCAGATTGGTCGGATCACGGAAGTCGGGCAGCAAAGACAGTCGGCCGGTGACCTGTGGATTCTCCATCAAGGCGCCGAGCCCACCCACGGCGGGATGGCGTACAGCAACAACCGCCGCAGCGATGGAACCGGCCATGGCGACCACAAACAGAATGGAGTCGGTCAGCAGCACACCCCGCAAACCTCCAGCTGCGCTGAACACCACTGTCACCACCAGTGCGACCCCCACGGTTTGCAGAGCGCTCCAGTGAAACATCACCGCCCCGATCTTGATGGCCGCCAACGTCACTGAGGCCATCACCATCACGTTAAAGAAGACGCCCAGGTACAGGGCCCGGAACCCCCGCAGGAAGGCCGCGGGCCTGCCGCTGTAGCGGATCTCGTAGAACTCGATATCGGTCAGCACCTCCGACCGCCGCCAGAGAGCCGCGTAAACGAAAGTCGTCAGCATTCCCGTGAGCAGGAAGGCCCACCAGATCCAGTTGCCGGAAACGCCGCTGGTGCGAGTGATGTCCGTCACCAGATTGGGAGTGTCGGTCGAGAACGTGGTGGCAACCATGGACATGCCCAACAGCCACCAGGGCATGGAACGACCCGAAAGAAAGAACTCGGAGGCGCTCTTCCCCGCTCGCCGGGCTACCCAGAGACCGATAAAGAGGGTGAAGCCAAAGTAGGTGAAAAGAACGATCAGGTCGATGGTTGCCAGCTCCAAGGCTCCTCCTGTCTAGAGTTCAACCGCGCCGTCTCCGGCTGCAGTCCAAAAGAACTCCGAGCTCTCTGCATGTTCCGGATGCTGTGCCAAATAGCTCTCTCGCCAATGCTCCAAGAACCCCTCGACATTATCTTGTCGGACCAAAGCCCAGACCGCTCCACCAAATCCCGCGCCAAAGGCTGAAGCCGCAACTGCGCTCAGATGGCGTGCCTCCCGGGCCAGAAAGATCGTCTCCGGAATCTGGTTCCCGAGTAACTTATCAACCAGCTCCTGGGATCGGTCCACCACAGCCCCAAATCCGGCGAGGTCGCGACCCTCGAGGGCATCCCCGGCGGCCGGCACAATCTCCTCGGTCTCGGCCCGAAAGTGGCGCAGCCGAATCAGCAGCTCCTCAGAAGTGAAGGCGGCGTCACGGTGGGTCGTCAAGATCTCCTCCAGCTTCTCTGCCGTGTCCGTACCTTGCTCGAGTACCGCTCCGAGACTCGGATCGTTACGCCCAGTGGAGTGGTTCCACACCTCCAGAACACAGGTCAGCAATCCTGAGGCCCGATTGTATTGGGCCCTGGCCGAGCCGGTCTTCTTGGCCCGAACACCGCTCGTGCCAACTGCGAAAGCCATTCCGTCCGGCATTTCGATCTGGCGCTCGAGACGCGTTGGCAGGTAGCTGAACTGCTGTAGGTAACCCGCTTTGGAGCACAGGATCGCAGTCTGATCCTGGTCTCCGCCGGCGGTTCCGACGCCCAGATCACTAGAAAACGAGCCAAAGCCTCGACCGTTCTCAATCGCACCGAGAAAGCCAGCGAGATCTTTCTGCGAGTGAATCTCGCGCCGAAACTCGGGCAAGTCGTAAAGTCGGTTCAGCCTGGCCAGAGTGAGAAAAACGGCAACGACCAGCACGCTGGAGCTGCTCAGCCCTGCCGCAGCGGGCAGATCGCTGTCAAAGACGCAGGTTGCGCCTTGCAGCTTTGAAGAGAAATCACGAGCCAAGCGCCGAGCAACGGTTTTCGGGTAGAGCGGCCAGTGTGGATCCGCAACCTCCAGGTCCGGTCCGATTCGGAACTCGGTGCTCTGGTCGCGACTGATGTCGTGCAGGAACATACGGTCATCGTCGCTCGCGGCCGCCAACAGCAGTATCCCTTGTTCCGTCCCTACAACGAGGCTGCGTCCTCCACCGTAGTCGGTGTGTTTCCCCAGGACCTCGATCCGCCCAGGCGTGAACACCGCGAGTACCTGGATGTCGCTGCTAACTCCTTTGCTCGCGAGAGCAGTTGCGAGACGCGGCAGCCTGTCTCTGAAGCGCTGCCACGGCGTCGGCAACTCGGTGCCGGTACCGCCGGCGTCCAAGAGCTCGGCAAGCCGAATCACTAGAGCCGTGTCTCCACGCCACGCAGCAAGCGGGCCACAACAGGGATATCGATGCGCTGCGAGAGATCCATCACTGGGCCGTCGGAGATCAGTGCACGAAAGCGCAGACCCTGATGATGCCGGCCCCACTCCACCGCCGCTGTCAACTCCATCTCTCCACGCGGAGAGGGCTCGATGGCCCGACAGGCCGAATAGATCTCACTGGAGAATCGCCAACAGTTCATGCTGACACAGACCGGTTCCTCGAGAGCATCGTAGGTCTCCTGATCTGGCTTCTCCAAGAGACTGGTCAAGTAGCCTTCTTCGTCGATCTGGACGAGGGCATAGCCTCGAATTCGGTCGGCAGTGATGTTGGAGTGCTCACTTTCGACGAGCGCGCGTCTCCGAAAGGCGATCAACCCGGGCTCGTCGAGCGCAGAGAGCTCTCGCAGGACGTCGGCCGGATAATAGTTGTCCGAGTTGACAATCAGAAACGGGTCACCAGCGGTGAAACCCTCGGCCGACAACAGAGCGTCCGCGGTCCCTTTGGGCTCCTGCTGAACCGCGAACGAGATCTCCAGTCGTTGAGTCTCCAGATTCGCGAAATGCTCTCGCAGTACATAGTCACCCGCAGCGATCACCAGACAGACCTGCCTAACTCCAACCTGCGCCAAGGCACTCAGACAGTACTCCAGGAACGGCCGTCCCACCGGGATCAGAGCTTTGAGCCCGGCGTCGGCCATGGCGGTCTGCTCCGGCGTCAGCGGGACGTTTTGTTGCCGCTGCATGCGCCGGCCGATGCCAGCCGCCAAGATCACTGTCTTCCGTGTCATGCAGACTCGATTCTGTCGTTTATCGCCATTTCCTTCTAGTCGCGGTTGAGCCTTTGGAGAGCAAGTGGGAGAATCCGCCGCAATGAGCACCAAGATGACTGCGGCCAAACCCCGCCGCCGAGCCACTGCCCAGAGCATGGCTGCCAAACAGCGAGAGATCTCCGTCAGCGAGTTCTTCACCAAAAACCGTCACCTGCTGGGCTTCGACAGTCCGACCAAGGCCTTGCTGACGACCATCAAGGAGGCCGTGGACAATTCCCTGGACGCTTGCGAGGAGGCCGGAATCCTGCCCGACCTCGGGATCGAGATCCAACCGGTGGCCGAGAATCGCTTTCGAGTGATCGTCACCGACAGCGGACCGGGAATCGTTAAGGCACAGATCCCTCGCATTTTCGGCAAGCTCCTCTACGGGTCCAAATTTCATCGACTACGCCAGAGCCGGGGTCAACAGGGCATCGGCATCAGCGCCGCAGGCATGTACGGCCAGCTGACCACGGGGAAACCCATCGTCATCGAGAGCCGCATCTCAAGGCGCAAGCCGGCGCATCGCTACGAGTTGGTGATTGACACGCTGCGCAACCAGCCGGTGATCAAGAAGGACACCGAGGTCGAGTGGGACGTGGCTCATGGCACCCGCGTCGAGATCGAGCTCGAGGCGGTTTACAAGCGCGGCCGTCACGGCGTCGAGACCTATCTACGTCAGACCGCTTTGGCCAATCCGCATGTCGAGCTCCGTTTCCTGGCTCCAGGTCAGGAAGAACCTCTCCTCTTTCAGCGTGCCAGTCAGGAGCTCCCGACGGAAGCTTTAGAGATCAAGCCCCATCCCTATGGCGTCGAGGTCGGTCTACTGATGCGCATGCTCAAGGAGTCCAAGGCCCGCCGTCTCAACTCGTTCTTGCGCGCCGAGTTCAGCCGTGTCGGCCCGACGTTGGCCGGACGCATCATCGAAGGAGCGGAGCTCCAGCCCAAGACTTCCCCCCGCCGCGTCTCCGCCGAGGCCGCTGAACGACTGATCGACTCCATCCGCTCGACCCGAATCGCTTCCCCACCCACCAACTGTCTCTCACCGATCGGCGAAGAGCGGATCCTGGCCAGCCTCGAGGAGCAGATTGACGCCGACTTCTACGCCGCGGTGACCCGTTCACCCGCGGTCTATCGGGGCAACCCGTTCCAGGTGGAGGTGGGACTGGCGTTCGGGGGTGACCTGCAATCCGATGACCTCATCAGTCTCTATCGGTTTGCCAACCGCGTTCCGCTGCTCTATCAGCAGGGTGCCTGTGCCATCTCCAAGAGCGTCCTCGGCATCAACTGGAAAAGCTACGGTCTGCAACAGAGCCGTGGCGCACTACCCTCGGGACCGGCCATCTTGATGGCCCATGTTGCCAGCGTCTGGGTGCCCTTTACCAGCGAGAGCAAGGAGGCCATCGCCGGCTACGACGAGATCATCAAAGAGCTCAAGCTGGCGCTCCAGGAGATCGGCCGCAAGGTCTCCCGGCACATTCGCAAGGACCGGCGCCGGCAGGATTCCGAGCGCAAGCGGGCCTACATCGAGCAGTACATCCCTCATATCGGGATCGCGCTGAAAGAGATTCTGAGCTTGAGCGATCGGCAGGAAACCAAAGTCGTCCGAACTCTCACTGACACCCTGACCCGCAGCCGGAAAATGTAGCCCAGCGCCAGAGGAAGCCCATGCCACGAAAGACTCCAACGAAAAAGGCCCCGGCCAAGAAACGAGCTCGTCGATCCGCGGGTGGAACCAAACGCACCACGAGCAGCAAGGCTCCGGTCGCGGCGGGTAGTACCCGGGTCGTTCGGCGTCTCAAAAGCGAGGCCAAGGGGATCCACGAGCGCATCCTCAAGCGCAAGACCCCGTCGATGAAGTTCCCGGTTCGCAGTCTGGCCAACGTGGTTTACCGGCCCCAGAAGGGCTATTTCCAGATGAAGGGCAAGAAGAAGGAGCGCACCCTCACCGTCGGCACCGCCAAGACCTTCGCCCAGACCCTACGGATGATGGCCTTCAGCAAGGAGCTCGTCGAGACGGACGACATCGCCACCAAACGCGAGGCCTACTACGTCAGCAAGAACTGGGACGAGGCCCGCTTCAACGAACAACCCGAATCGGACACCGTCATCGAGGACGTGGAAGCCCTTTTTGGCGTCAACCGCGAGCAGTTGGGCTTTATCCCCGAAGAGAAGGGCGGCGACGTGGCCGGACGTCTGATCGTCATCGATCACGACCGCGAGACCGGCGAGGAGTTGCGCATCGACTGCACTCGCTTTGGCAGCGGCGCCTACTCCATTCCCATTTCCGTCGAACAGCTCGGCTTTGAAACCGACGCCGAGTTCATCCTGGCCATTGAAACGGCAGGAATGTTTCAGCGTCTGGTCAAGCACGCCTACTGGCGGACCGCCAATTGCATCCTGGTGTCCCTCGGCGGCGTCCCGACCCGGGCCTGCAGGCGGTTTGTTCGCCGCCTCGCCGATGACCAGGGGATCCCGGTCTACGTCTTCGTTGATGGCGACCCGTACGGCTACAGCAACATCTACCGCACCCTCAAGGTCGGCTCCGGCAATGCGGCCCACATGAACGAGTTCTTTTGCGTGCCGCAGGCTCGGTTTCTCGGCGTGACGCCTGGCGACATCACCGAGTACGAGCTCCCTACCCACCCGCTCAAGGACGTCGATATCAAGCGAGCTAAAGACGCGCTGAAGAACGACCCCTTCGTCCGCCACCACAAGCCCTGGCAGGAGGCTCTCGAGCTCCAGATCAAGATGGGGGTCCGCGTCGAGCAACAGGCCCTGGCCAAGCACGGCCTCAACTACGTCATCGACGAGTACCTACCCCGCAAGATGGCCAACACCGCGGCCTTTCTGCCATGAGGGCGACATATTCGCTGTCGGCTATACACCGCCTATGGCCATAGGTCTCTGCTAGACTTCTAGAATTCCGAAATCGGAGCCCACGGAGCTCCTGCTCCGCGCGGCGCCACCCATCATTCGGTGTCCTCGACCACCCTACACTGAGGGGGGAAGGTGAGGCATGTGGCGCACAAACTCGACAGGATCTGAGATGCAGAATCTCATCTCTTGCAGGAGAGGTGACGTCGCAGTACGAGAGGATCCCGTTTGATGGATCCTTCATCCGGCTCCAAAAGGAGGAAGCAAACGATGAATAACCGAATCTTTCAATTCAATCTCTCGGGCCCGAGCGGAGGCCAGACCTCGCAGCGGCTGTGGCTAGGGAGTGTCTGCGCCGGGGTCCTCGCGCTCTCGCTCTGTGCCGGCGCGTCCGCCGAGGTGTTCTACACCATGGTGGAGCCATGCGATCTTGCGTTGGTCAACACCGACACCGGTACGACTGATGTGATCGGGAGCGCATGGGGAGAGGACGTCAATTACAACGTCGAGGCACTAACCTTTGGCCCCGACGGAGCCCTTTACGCCACCGTTGATGATGGGTGCGGTTTGCACGGCAGCGCTTATCTGCTGGCCACGATCAACCCCGGCACCGCAGAGGTCAGCGTCATCGGCCCAATCGAAAACACCGACCTTGAGGAACAGTATGACGACATCGACGCCATCGCGTTCAGCCCTGAGGGCGTTCTTTACGGAGTCGCGGTCCCGGGTAGCCAACTGCTGAACATCGATCCCGACACCGGTGAAGCAACTAGGATCGGAGACGGTCTGGGAGAGGAGTTCGGTTTCATTGGTGCGATCGAGTTTCTGCGGGATGGAACACTGGTTGGTGCAGACTTTGGGGACGGCGGCGGCGGCCCGACCGACCTCCTGACAATCAATCCTGCCGACGGCTCAGGAACCCTTATCGGCCCTGTGGAGGATTCCGGATCGGTCGGTTTCGATTCGGTCGAAGGCCTGAGCCTGGATCGGGCCGGAGGGCTCTACGGAATGGCCGATGCGGTGGGGGGTGGTGACGGAACGCTGATCGAGATCGACCCGACAAGCGGATCCAGCACATCTGTTCAGTCGGTTGAAACCGGTGACAACGGCCACCTGGACGGTCTCGCCGCCTGCAGCGACGACTCCTCCGAGCTCGTCTACTTCTCGAGCGGCGACCGAATCATGCGGCTGTCGACCGCGGACTGCGGCCCGCTTTCCGTACTCTACGATGCGGGGCCAAATGAGGACCTGGAAGAGTTTCTTGGCCTGAATTACGGCCCGGATCAGTGGCTCTACTTTTGTGCCCGAGGTTTCGTCGAGGAGGGCCTCATGGGCCGGATCGACCCAGCGGATCCACTGAACACTTTCGAGATCCTCTACGACTCGAACGGGACGGTTGACGGCCCGGTTGAACCCGAATGTGGTTGGTTCACGCACGAAGGCGACTTCATGGTGAGCGATGTGGACAACGGCGAGATCTGGATGTTCGAGGATCTCGCAGGAAATCCCGCAGCTGGCCCCGTCCCGATTGCAGACGTCAACAACGGCGCCGGTCAGCTTACGCAGTACATCAACGGGGATCTTCTGGTCGTGGTCCCGAACAATGCCGGGGTCAGCTCCACGGATTTTCCGACCTTCTTTCCCGGACAAGGTCCGGCGGTCCCCGACACCTTGATCAGCGGCCTCGGGGACGCCAAAGGCATCGCAGTCAGCTACGGCTACGTCTTTGTCTCGACGGGCAACGACGTTAACCGGTACACCATCGACTACGACGCTTTGGGAGAGGACCCCCCGGTGGGAGATCTCAAAGACGGCATGGCGTGCACCAGCATTGGTGGGGGCTACGGGGACCCCGGACATCTTGCCTCGACGATCAACGGGCAGATCTACACCGGCACCACTGAGGGCCTGCTGTTCCGGATCAACTTCGACCCGGAAGGGGGTACTATCGGGAGTTGCGCTGTCTCCGGCCCGCTCTTTGAATTCGAGGACTACCCAATGTACCAGTGCGACTACGATGGCGATGGTGACATCTGGGACTGTCCTTCCATCACCGGCGTGGCGGTGACCGAGACCAGCTTGTCTATCACTAAGACGAGTATTACGGGCACGGAGCTCTTCACGTTCAACAACTCGAACACCTGGGAATTCACTCCAGATGAACCTTCTGGCACCTGCGACGCCACGATAACGGCGACGCTCACGGCCAACGAGACTGTCGACACCATGATCGCGTCGATCCCCGAAGGCGGTGAGTCGGTCCAGTGCCTTGGCGACAACGGCTTCGACATCGTCTGGGAGACCAACTTCGGAGATTGTCCCCTCACAGAAGATGGGTTCTATCGCCATCTGGTCAACTGCTATTTGCCGATGTTCAACGGCGATGCCAACCTGCGGATCGGCGTCAATGAGGACCTGCCACCTGACGAAGGAACGGGCGAGCTGATGGATTTGACTGTCAGTATCCCGGTCAATCCCGACCTCGTACCGGTCGATCCGGTGGGTGGCAGGCGACGCCGAGGCTCCCACAACTACTGGGTCCGGGTACCGCTGGCAACGAATCCTGCGGATCGAGGCGAGTTCTGCGGTTTCCGGCCGCCGCTCAACACCACTATGGACCCCGACAAGGCGCGAACGGTCAAGATTGGCAGTACAGTGCCCGTGAAATTCCGGTTGGCAGAGTTCACTGGCAACTGCAAGAAAGGACCATGGCGGACCGATGCGCAAGCGGTGCTGTCAGTGGCGCAGCTCGACCCGCTGGCGGTGATCTTCCCGCTCTCCGCGAACGGGGTGGGCGATGAAGAGAACTCGTGGTTTGAGCCCGTCGGGAAGGACTACAAGTTCAATCTCGACACTACGGGTTACGGGTCTGGGTTGCACTTACTGACGGTGACCTTCCCCAACGGGGAAGCACCACAGGCAGCCACGCTGATCAATATGGTTCACTGACGTTGGTCGGCAAGACGGTGTTGTTTCGGGCGGGCCCGATAGGGTCCGCCCTTCTCTTGTCAGGCAGTGGAATTGCTAGCCCGTCGCACCGATGGCCTTCAGATCGGAGCGTTGGAGCAGGCTGTCGCTCCCTGCTTCCTCTCGCATCTTTGCAAGCAATCTGGCAGCTGCCGAAGCGTGCTTGGACGCCTCGGGCTCTTGACCAAGCAAAGCGAGATAGTGATGCGCCTCCAGCTGGAGCGGCAGCGAGGCGAGATCCTCACTCTCTCGAAGTGCCTGCTCCAGTACTTCCTTGGCACGGTCAGTCTCCCGGCTGCCCATCAGTGCAGCGCCCAGATGAATTCGGCACTCCGTGGACAGGACCCGAAGACCCAAAGTCTCTGCCTCCTCGATCGCTGACTCCAAGTCTGCGACGGCCTGGGCAGGCCGACCGGATTGGATATCGACTTTGGTGCGGCTGATTGTGGAGATCAGGATCAACTGCGGATCGCCGGTCTCCTGGGCAAGCTCGAGAGCTCGACCAAGGGTTGTTCCCGCTGCTGCCATCTCACCGGCGTAGTAGAGACGCTCACCTTGGAAATTGAGCACTTGCGCCACAAGCCATTCATCCTGCCACTCTTCTGACAGTGCGAGCGCCTCGTCGAAGACCACATCCGCCTCTTCGAATCGACCAAGCAGACTCAAGGCACGCCCCTGCCACGCCAGAGATTCGGCAAACCAGGCAGAGCGGTCTTGGAGCTCGCGATAAGTGCGCGCTGCTTCAGCGATCGAGGTCAGGGCCGCACTGTACCGCCCCTGGGCGGTGAAGACTCTCCCCATGTAGTACGACTCCAGGGCCGCGCCCTGTCTGTCGTCGTCAGCGCGTCGGATTTCCAGCGCGCGCAAGTACTGATCCAAGGCCCGCTCAAAGTCCCCGACTGCGGTGTAGGTTTCACCGATATTGTGCAGGGTATCGGCGATCTCAGAGGGCACCTCGAGGTGCTCACGGATCTCCAACGCCTGTTGGTAATACACCAGCGCATCGTCGTACTTGCCCTGCATGTAGTAGACCGCACCGATGTTGTTGAGCGAAGTTCCCTGATTGAGCTCGTCGTTGGTGTCGATCTGGATCCGTAGTGCCTGACGAGTAAGCTGCAAGGCGTCGTCGTAGTTGCCGAGACTGCGCTCCATGTTGCCCATGTTCATCAAAGTGATACCCACACCCTGCTTGTCACCGATCTCACGTCCGAGCTCGACGGTCTCTCGATAACTGGCTCTCGCCTCGTCCCAGTTACCCAACAGGTCCTGGATGATGGCGATCTCGTTAAAGCTCGCAGCCATCCCGCGCTTGTCCCCGAGCTCCCGTTTGATCTCCATCGACTTCTCGATCACCTGGAGCGCTTCTTCGAGCTGGTCGAGCTGCTCGTAGGCCAGTCCCATGTTGTGAAGCACATTGGCCTCGACTTCTCGGTTCCCCACCTCGACAGCAAGCTCTTCTGCTCGACCGAGCACCTGCAGAGCGCCGCTGGCGTCGCCCTGGAGCGCCAGAGCCCGACCGGTTGCGAGTTGGGCACTCAGGTTCTGGGGGTCGGCCAGCAACGTCCTCGCATAGTGCTCTTGGGCCTGGTCGTAGAGACCCTCGTTCTCGTACAGCGCGCCCAACTCGTAATGCAGATCGGGGTCGTTGGGCCGGAACCGAAGCAGGTTCTCGTAGGCCTCGACTCCCGCTTCGAGGTCATTGGTGATGCGGGCGTCCTGCGCCAGGATCAGATTGCGCTCCTGCGATGGCAGATCCTCGCTCAGCTCGACCGCCTTGCGCGAGTGCTCCTCGGCCTCCTGGCCGTGCCCGATGATCAGGTTGGCCTCACCGAGCTCTGAGTAAGCCAGGGCGAATCCTGAGTCCTCGGCGATAGAGCTCTCAAACTGGGCCAGCGCTTCGAGGTTGTTGCCCTGGCGCATCAGCTCGCGTCCCTGCAAGTAGAAGCGAACCGCGGCTACGGAGTCCGACGACGGCCTGAAGCCCTGCCCTTCCAGCTCCTCCACTCTCTCCGAGGACAGGGCGAGATTGTCCCGCACCAGACCGGCTAACTGCTCGACGGCCTGGAGAAGCTCGGATTCGCTGGCCGCTTCGACCTTGACTGGGGTTCGGATCCCTTGCTCGACATCTTCGACCGTAGCGTCGATCCGGATCTGGTCCCCCACCTTCACGTACTGTCCCGTGACCAATATCTGAGCGTTGCTGACCTCCGCCAAGCGCCGCCGGGCCGAGCTGTCCAGACTGGCCTCGCCAGCCAGCCCGAGGTCCCGGCGCACCTCGTGCAGTCGTTCCGACGACACCGTTCTCAGGTAGGCAGACTGGCCGACGTCGGTGAGCAGCATGTCTGCGAGGCCACTACTAAGCCAGGCGACCTCCTCAGCACCCGAGACATTTTGAAACGGCAGGATCGCCAGGGAGGTCATCTCCTCGGCAGAAGGGACCGCTTCCACAGTCGGCTCCGGTCCGACTCTCGAACGGTATAGCGACACTCCACCGACCAGTGCGGCGATCACCGCCACCGCCCCGACAGCCATCGCGATTCGCCTCTTCGTGTTCCGCCGCACGGTCTTGAAATGACGAAAGGTGACCGACATGGTCCGCGGCGTGCCTCCGCGCCAGACCTCCAGGTCCTGCACCAGCTCACGGGCCGACTGGTAGCGCCTCTGCGGTGAGATCTCGAGACACCGTGCAATCACGTCGTCCAGAAAGCCAGGCACGTCTGGGCTGAGCTCGCGAACCGGTTTGGCCCGCTCCTGGGTGCGCATGTACATCGCGGACATGGCGGAATCGCTCTTGTACGGCACCTCCCCCGTCAGCAGCTGGAAGAGAATCACCCCGAGGGCGAAGATGTCGGAGCGCGAGTCGACGTGCTCGCCCTTGACCTGCTCCGGGGACATGTAATCAGGGGTGCCCAGCAGCGAGCCCGTCTGCGTGACCCCGGTGATCTGCATCGAGCGCGCGATGCCAAAGTCCATCACCACGACCCGCCCCTGCTGGTCGATCATGATGTTTTGCGGCTTGAGGTCGCGGTGGACGACACCCTCCTCGTGGGCCTCCTCCAACGCGAAGCAGACCTGCTCCATGATCTGCACCGCCTCTTCGACCGACAGCTTGCCTTTCTCCTTCAGGATGTTGGAGAGGTCTTCACCCTCCACGTACTCCATCGAGATGAACCGGATGCCGTCGGCCTGGCCAAGGTCGTAGATGCGGATGACGTTGCGGTGTGTCACCTCGCGGGCAAGGATGATCTCCTGCTTGAAGCGCTGCAGGACCTCGGGATCTTTCGCCAGCTCGGGGCGGATGACCTTCAGGGCGACCAGGCGGTCGAGCTCGACATCCTTGGCCTTGTAAACCGCCCCCATGCCCCCTTCACCGAGCATCTGGAGGATTTCGTACCGGTCACCCAGTCGCCGTCCGGGCTCTAGAGCGGCGGCGAGAACAACCTCTTGGGCTTTCGATTGATCAGCGGGGAGGCTCCAGCCATCGGCACCACCTTCCTCGCCTGGCGAGCTGATGAGCTGCGTGGCCGCGTCCTGGTCCTCAGCAGACCACCGCACTGTAGCGGCGTCGAGGGCCAGTGGTCGACCACACTCGGGACAGTCCTCCCCGTCGGGCTGGACCTGTGCGCTGCAGTAGGGGCATTCCACGTTCAGGACCCCTGAGTTGTGGCGAGATAGCTCCAAGAAGAATTCGCTTGGCAGTCTAGCATGGGGCTAAGCGCTAGAATCGCCGATATGGCGCGACTACTGTCTCTCCTAGTCCTGATCCTGGAAGCCAGTCTGGCCACCGCGCAATTCGACGATACTTACCTTCTGCTCCCAGCCCGGGTGTTCGATGGGCAGGAGATCCACGCCGGCTGGGCGGTTCTCGTGCGCCAGGCGCGCATCGAGGCGGTAGGGCCGACCGCGAGCATCCGTCCTCCAACCTATGCCCGGTCCATCGAGCTGCCGGGCATGACGCTGCTTCCCGGACTGATCGAAGGCCACTCGCACCTGCTTCTCCATCCCTATGATGAGACCTCATGGAATGACCAGGTTCTCAAGGAGTCCGAGGCGGAGCGCGTTGCCCGGGCCACCGTGCACGCGAGAGAGACCCTGCTTGCCGGCTTCACCACGGTTCGCGACCTGGGAACGGAAGGCGCCGGCTATGCAGACGTGGGTCTCAAGCAGGCAATCGACCAGGGCATCATCGAAGGCCCGCGTCTGCTGGTGGTAACCAGAGCCATCGTGGCGACCGGGAGCTACGGTCCCAAGGGCTTTGCTCCTTCTTTTGAGGTTCCATTAGGGGCTGAGCCGGCCGACGGGGTGGATGACCTCGTCCGGGTCGTCCGGGACCAGATCGGCAAAGGAGCCGATTGGATCAAGATCTACGCCGACTACCGCTGGGGACCCGATGGCGAAGCTCGCCCCACCTTCTCCCAGGCAGAGCTCGAGCTCGTGGTGGAGACGGCCCGCAGCAGCGGCAGGCCCGTGGTGGCCCATGCCAGCACGCCTGAGGGCATGCGCCGAGCCACTCTCGCCGGTGTCGAAACCATCGAACATGGCGATGGTGGGACTCCCGAGATCTTTCGCCTCATGGCGGAGGAGGGTGTCGCCCTCTGCCCGACCCTGACAGCGACCGAGGCCGTCTCCCGCTACAGCGGCTGGAACCCTGAAGTCGATGAGGAGCCCGAGAGGATGCGCGCCAGCCGAGAGAGCTTCCAGGCCGCATTGGAGGCCGGGGTCATTCTCTGCGCCGGTAGCGACGCCGGTGTTTTTAGACACGGGGACAATTGGCGCGAGTTGGAGCTGATGGTGGCGTATGGGATGAGCCCGTTGCAGGCGCTACAAGCGGCTACCTCGGTCAATGCTCGTCTCTTGCACCTTGAAGAGGAAATCGGAGCCGTACTACCTGGTCTGCAAGCCGACTTGGTGGCGGTCGACGGTGACCCCTCAGAGGACATCTCCCGTCTCCGCGATGTCCAATTTGTGATGCAGGCTGGCCGCATTGTTATCGAGCCCTGAGCCCTGATTCAATACTATTGGCCGAGCATCATCTCTCTGTAGTGACGCACCGGCACCGGACCCAGCATCGTCATGGAATCCATGAACGATCGCAGCTCGAAGTGCTCCCCCTGCACCTGCTGCACATCTCGGAACAACGAGCTGACTTCTGTGTAGCCCAAGTAGTAGGTGGTCAGCTGCGGCGAGCTGGTGATCGCCCGCCGCCACATGTTGGAGGCGAACTGCTCGTCCTGATAGGCCTCCTCCTGGACAAAGCGGAGCACCTCGTCGCGAGTCATTCCCAGGGTGTGCACGCGGATGTCCACGATCGTCCGCGCGATGTTCTCGAGCTGTTTCTTCAGATGGGCCAGTCGGTCCAGCGGTTCCCCCCATCCTTGATCGAGCATCAGCCGTTCACAGAAGGTGCCCCAGCCCTCGATATAGACCCCGTCGCCAAACAGGGCACGTACCTTGCGAGGATGCATTGCTGCGTACTTGAGCTGCAAATAGTGCCCGGGGATGAGCTCGTGCGGAGTGATCATGACGTTGAAGTGATGGTTGAAGTCGCGAAAAAAGGCCTGCAGCTGGTCGGCGGTGGCGTCGTCGGGGGGCGTGGGAAGCAAAAGCAGCGTCTTGGCCTCCGCAGGCGCATAGGGACCCGCGGGGTAGACCCCACCCACGCTCTGGCCGACAAAGAACGAAGGCGACCGACCCAAATGCAGGGTCAGCGGTTCGGGCAGTGTGATGATCTGACGCTCACGTACGAACTGCACCAATTGATCCACCAACTGGCGGTAGTCCTCAACAAACTCGTCGGTCGTCGATGCGCGGTCCTCGCTGACGCGATCAAAGAGGTGGCTGATCAGAGCACTGTCGTCGACGGGCTGCTCTTCTTCCGGCAAGATCTCCTCCCAAACACTGCGGCCGAACTCGGCGGTCTCCTCGACCTTGGCTATCAGATCTCTTTCCGCCAGGGCCAGCACCTCGTCGACTGGCTCGTCAAGCCTGTTCACGATGCGGAAGTTCTCTGCATAGTGCTCGCCCAAGCGGACCGGACCGCTCGCCTCCGTCTCCAGCACGGTCAGGTAACGGTTCAACCGGTCGAGGCCATCAGCGGCGATGACACCGGATTCCTCCAGTCGAGCTCTTAGATCCGCTTGATCGGGCCCAGCAGCCCGCGGGAAACCCTCTCGATACAAGCGCGCACTTGCCGCGATCTGGCGCCTGGCGATGCCACAGAGTTCCGGTGCAATCAGGCCAGGATCGGTGGAGCTCAGGGCCTCCTCGGCCTGCATGGCCAGACGGGGGATCTGGCGGGCCCTTTCGATGGCACTGTCGATGCGCTCGGGCAGCGGCAAATCATCACGCACCATGAGAAAGACTGTGGCATTGGCGAGGAGCTGGCTCCAGAAGAGCGGATCTCGAACCGGCCGCTCTAGAACTACGTAGTCGAAGACCTGACGCTCGATCTCGCGGAGGAGGAGCTCGTAGTCCAACTGGTCCTCGAAAGCGAGAGTGCCCTCGGCCAGCTCGCCTTCGAGTCGGGCTGCCATCTCTCTGTTGAACCGTAGCCAAGCGCCCCGATTCTCCGGCCCGAGGTTCTCGAGCTGGCGGTCGAAATTGTGGAGCCCGGCAGCGGTGGCTGAGCTGGGAAAGGTCTGGAAGTAGCGATTCAGATACTTGTCGACGGCTGGTGCCCCGTGCACCTGAACGCGATAGAGGCGCCAAGGCCCGCTCTCGGTTTGCTCATCCAACAACGAATCGTCTCGGAACCTCGCCTGCGCCTCCTGGTCCCCGTGAACCAGGAGAGAATCGAAGTGAGGGTAATCACTGGCTCGCACGCGTTCCGGAAACCACTCGAGCTGCCAGGTCCAGGGGCCGCTGCGGGGCTCGCGATAGACCACCAGACTGGGGGCGAAGTCCGCAAACGAGAAGTTGAGCTCGCCTCCCCGTAACACTTGGGCGTAGGCGTGGCACTGCAGAAAGGGCATGCCATCGACCCACCGGCTGGTCCGTCGAAAGTCCAAACCCATAACCCTGGGTTCTTCTGGCAGCCTCTCCAGTGCTGCCGACAGACCCGACATCTCATCCCTTTCGAAGGCGATCCAGTAGCTAGTGGTCAGGCCGGTGAAACCAACGAGGAGAAGGACCGCCAGAGCGGTCGTCACCGGTCGTCTTGCGGGAACCGGAACCGCCAAAACAAAACAGATCATCGCGTAGGGCAGCCAGCGGTCGTTCAATCGCATCGTGTTGGTGTAGTGGTCGGGGAGGAGTGCGAAAAGCAACAGAAACATAGCTCCGCACCAGGCCAGCCTAGACGGCAATGATTCGCCTGACCCGCGGCGGTAGGCCCACAGACCACCGACCAGCCAGAGCAGAATCAGTGCGAGAGTCACGCCTTCGATCGGGCTGCGCAACCCACCAAAGACCGACTCGACCCAGAATGGTGGCAGCAGCCGCAGCCAAATTGGGAACCAGAATGCCGGTGTCGAGAACGACGATTCGGAGATCGAGACAAACCAGTACACGGTGAGCAGCAGGACAGGCACTGTGCCGGCAAATCTGAGAGCTGCCTCCCGCCACCCGCGGCGCTCCAGAGCGCAATCGACCCCGAGCCACAGGAGGGCGGCCGCAAGCCAGAGAATGTGGGCGAAGTACAGGAAGAGCGACAGGAGAAAAGTCACCATCAAGCAACGGCCACGGGCTTTTTCTGGGTGTGGCCTGTCGGTCCACACCAGCCACAAGACAAACAGTGGCCAGCCCAAAGCGAAGTTCAGGAAACCCCAGTAGAGAACGTGGCTGTACACCAACACCGAGGCCAGAATTGCGGCTGAGACAGAACGCTCGTACCTGGCCGCCAACCAATGAATGGCGCCCACTGCCAAGACCACGACGGCGAGAGCCGCTGCGCGGCCCACCAGCATGGGCGGCAAGAGCCACCAGCAAACACCCACTACCAGGTACACCAGACCGTAGGGAGTCAACCACTGGATCTCATATGGAGCTGACGGATCGCCGAGTGTCTCGGTCAGTAACCGGACTTGCGCCACGTGCTGCGGGAGATCGGTGATGGGCGGTAACTGCACCACCAGCAGCGGTAGCGCCAGCAAACCGCAACACAGCAACGCCCACCGTACTCGGTCTCTTCCCACGTCGTTCGAGAGCCTATACCGAACCGTGCACCGATGGTCTAGCTCCTACACAGGCCTGCGGGTCCAGGCCGGCTTGGGGTGTCGGTTCCATTACTTAAAGTAATACTTTAGGTATTGGCCCGCACCTCATCCACCTCTCCGGATCGCCAGAGCGACTTTCTCAAACGCTGTGGAATGCATCACAGAGAACGACCGACCTACATGCTACGAAGGGCATATCGCCAAATGTGAACCATTTCACAGGGTGGACGCTCATCCAGCCCAACGAGAGGAGGAATCCATGAATCGTAAGACGTTTGCACTGCTTTCGCTGGTGGTTCTCACTCTGGGAGCTCTGTCCGCAGTCTCTTGCAGCGACGGGGGTCAAGGGAAGGGCAGCCCGACGGAACCTCCGGCTCCCTCGCTGACGATGACCACTCAATCGGGTGGCTCGGCTGGCGGATCAGTTCGATCCTTCAAATCGTTCAGCTCCTCAGGTGGAGTCTCTCTGGCTGGCGTCACGGTGCGAGTCCAGGGAACCAGCATCGCGACTGAGACCAACGGCAAAGGTAAATTCCGACTCGAAGAGGTACCCACTGGCAATCTAGTTCTGCTCTTCGAGCGCGACGGGCAGAGCGCTCCCCTCCCGATCAATGACGTCAAGAACAACGAACATATCGAACTCACCGTTTCGGTGGCCGGCGACCAGGTGACGGTGGAACAGATGACACGCAGCCAGTCACCGACCGTGCAAGCCCTCAGCGTTGAGATGCAACCCGATACCTGGAACACCAATTGGGCGAACAGCTCGGGCACCGTGTCTGCCTTTGTCCGCGGTCAAGGCTTCGAGCTTATCGATATCGGCTCGATTCAGCTCGTTGGGCCTGGCGGCGTGGCAATGCCTTCGAACGTTAGTGTCGGCGGCAACCATGTCCGTGCCCGCTTCCTGAAGACTGAGGCCATTGCCATATTGGGCCTTGTCCAAGCAGGTGACATTGTGGAGGTCACTGTGGAGATCATGGCGGGTTCGGATCCCATGAGTCTGCCAGCATCCGTGCGGGTTGTTGGCGGGGATACCGCATCCATTGACATCCAGAAGCTCACCAATGGCAAGAACGCCGATTCTGCGCCCGGCCCCAGTATTGCTCCCGGCGATCCTGTGGTGTGGACCTACGAGGTCATGAACAAGGGCGATGTCGAGCTGGTGAACGTCATGGTCGAAGACAACCTCGAGGGAACGGCGGACTGTGGTCTCCAGACATCTCTGATCCCTGGCGCGAGCATGACCTGTCAACTGACCGGTTTCGCCGTACTCGGACAATACTCGAACACGGCGACCGTCACAGCCGACAGCGTTGTGGATCTCAGCCAAGTGACCGACAGCGATCCGAGCCATTACTTAGGGGATGACACCGTGGTTGTCGGCGACGCCCCTTGTGGCACTGGGTATTGGAAGAACCACCCTGAGGATTGGGTCGGTTACCTCCCCACCGACACACTCGACAACTATTTCTTGTTCCCAGCCGATCTGATCGCGTTGGGACCGACGACGCTGGAAGACGCGCTTCGGTTTGGCGGCGGCTCTGGAGCTTTGGGTGGCGCCAAGATCCTTCTGCGACACGCCGTCGCAGCGCTCCTCAACGCCGAACATCCCAGCCTGACGTACCCGCGTACCAGCGCTGATGTGATCGGAGTCGTCGATGCAGCGCTTGCTTCTCTTGACAAGAGCACTATGACCGCTCTGGCCAACGAGTTCGAGGCGGATAACGACATGGGATGTGCTCTGGACTGAGCGATACTAGCCAGCAACATCGGATGACTGTCAACGGGCCCGGCAATCAGCCGGGTCCGTTTCGTCTCAGCTCGTCAGCTGCTCGAGGTGGTCAACAATCGCCACCATCCCGAGTGTGTCCAGTGCGCAGTAGTCTTCCAAGTCCCGCAGCACCCGGATTCTCTCGATGGGATCGACGTTGCCGGACATCACCCGCAAGTACTCCCGACTCGCGGTCTCGCCTTCTGCGATCTCCAGATCGGCATAGCTCATCCCGGTGACAGCCGGAAGGACCACCTTCAGCGAGGCGCTGCCCAGCTGGTCGGGATGGTGATAGGCGAAGGAACGAAACGGGTTCAGGAGATCGACAAATCGCTGTTCGAGCTCCAATGACCAGGACATGAATTCCGGTACGGCCTCGGCCGCCTCTTTCAGCACCCGACGTTCGAACCCGGCGTTGTACGCGACGATCGTCCCATCCTCTCCCAGCGCCGACTTCACGGCCCTGAGAAAGTCCGGTCGTGGGTCCATCCCGGGCTCGGCAAGATGATAGGAGAAATGCCGAGCTCTCTCCCCTACCGCCTCGACCCGGTGAATCGAAAAGAGAAAGGGAATCTGTTGATAGGGACGCGAGCCATCGAACAGCGGCACCGCAGGCGCAAAGGACTCCAGGTCGAAGTAAGAGATGGGATGCCGGAGATCGCTCAGGAACGAGCTCAGGGCTTCTCGATCGACCCACGGCTCGCCAGACCGCACGGCTGCAAGCTGGATACTCTGTTTATCTGACAGCTTTTCGTCGGTGGGGATCTCGGCGAGCTCGATAATTCCTTGCTCGAGCCACTCGAAAGCGCGTTGGCGGCCATTGACCAGGTCGAAGACATTGGTCGGTGGCAGAAAGGCCCAGCATTCCGACTCCAGAGGACAGTCGTAGGGATCGTGGCAGTGAGGCCCGATCGCAACCTCAGGACGCGAATCCCGACCTACGACCTCATGGAAAGCGGCCAGCCTTGCGGCCACCAACTCCCTGCGGTGCCCGACCTCGTCGGTGACCCTCTCTTGGTTAAACAGCCCGCTGGGATCGATGGCCCCTTGCCGGACATAGGTATTGTCGATGTGAACCAGGTAGCAATCACGGATCTTCAGGCCGGCCCCCTCCACCACTTCCGCCTGCAAAGCCACGTCCTGGAGATGCACCTCTTTGACCCCGGTGGAGCTTTTGACCTCGTAGAGATCCCAGTGGTCCTCCGCCACCGGCACCAGAATGTCCACCCGACAGGCACCACCCTCACTGCGAAAGCCCGCCTCGTACAGGGGGCAGCGCTGAGCCAAGGCGCGCACGGTCGCTTCCACCACTACACTCCATTGCCGGGAATCAGGGCTGATCTCGATCCCGCCAGGAAACAGACGCTTGGCGAGCTCTCCGACCTCGTGCCCCTGGTCGAACAAGGCTCGAGTGGCGAGAGAAAGCGGCGGCAGCAGCTCGGGGACTCGGACCTCGGTCCAGAGTCGCTTTGGACATTGAAGACCTGATAGATACCGGGACTTCGAGAGGACCTCGGGCACCTTTCTCAGCATAGCGGAGAGTCTATCTCCTTCGCCGGGAACCTTTGTGCCCTTCTGGCGTTGTAAGGGTGAGAGAAAGGAGAGGTCAATTTATGAAACCACGGAAACCTGACATTCGTTACTTGCTGGCCGCCATGTTTCTGGCACTCGCCTTCGCAGCAGCTGGGTATGCAGAGGTCGATGCGACTGATGAAGAGGTTGAAAAGAGAATCACTACCAAGGTGATCGTCCACTGTGAGGAGGGTGAGGACTGCGCCGAGGGCATCCACATCGAGATGCCCGGCCACCTATCCGACGTCGAGCACAGTGGTCACAAGATGATCTGGATCGGCGACCGATCCCACGGCGACCACTTTGCAGTTCATTCGTCTCTCCTGGGAAAGGGTGGCTACCTTGGGGTCCAGCTGGCGGGTCTGACGCCGGAGCTGCGCAGCCACTTCGGGGTGCCTGACGATGCGGGCGTGATGGTGGCCAAGGTCCTCGACGACACCGCCGCCTTCCGGTCGGGTCTTGCTGCCGGCGACATCATTACTCGAGTCGACGGCGAAACAGTGACTTCCCCGCGGGAGCTCGCCACGACGATTCGCCAGCGCGAGGAAGGCGAGACCATCAACCTCGAGATCTGGCGCGACGGATCGATGGAGTCGATCGCGGCGACCCTCGAGGAACATGATTCCTTTGGACTCGCGAAGCATACGGTCGTGGTCAAGTGCGGCGAGGATGACGAGGGTTGCGACTGCACCGTCAACGGCGAGATCGTGGACTGCGAGCAGCTACACAAAGAGCACCATCAAGAAAACTGATCTGTCGATCGACCGCCGGTCGGTTCGTTGCCCCGGTGCGCCCATGAGACCTCCTCCCAGCGGCGCACCGGGGCTTCATTCTTTCTTGCGATAGAATCCCCGCTCAACCAGAGATCGAGACTCCTATTTCGAGGTCCGAATGATCGGTCAGACTCTCTCCCACTACACCATTCTGGAAAAGCTCGGCGAAGGCGGGATGGGGACCGTTTATCTCGCCGACGACACGAACCTCAACCGCAAAGTCGCTCTCAAGATGCTGCCGGCCGACATGGCTTCGGATCCGGAGCGACTAAGGCGCTTTCAACGGGAAGCCAAGGCCGTGGCGGCGATGAATCATCCCAGCATCGTCACCATCTACTCGGTCGAGGAATCGGACCAGGGTCACTTCATCACCATGGAACACGTGCAGGGCAAGAGCCTGGACAACCTGATCACCGGCCAAGGTCTGGCTCTCGACAGATTCTTCACCGTCGC
>Ga0255055_10000467_pt1 | contig 31357 bp, 32 predicted proteins | sample JV7_2_27_MG_FD_188633 | JGI IMG/M metagenome (GOLD analysis project Ga0255055, IMG submission 188633) | Seawater microbial communities from Jervis Inlet, British Columbia, Canada - JV7_2_27 | ecosystem: Environmental > Aquatic > Marine > Inlet | place: Canada: British Columbia | collected...
ATTTAAACAATAAATGGGAATAAGTGCAACCGCATTCATTCTCTTTATTAGTAGTCTCGCGATTATACCCTATTCCGAAAGAGAAGTTGGAGGTTCAGGCTTAGAGTGAATCGGGTTTGTGTGAGTGCGGCAGACGATACGTGTTAGTTTAGTCTTGTTTCGAAGTTGTGTTCCTAAAGGTGGTTCATTCCAATTTTGAATCTTTTTCCTATGTAGCACTGTGTAAATATAATGCGAGTAATATGATGCCAACAACAAGGAAAAGTGCTCCTGGTGTTAGAAAACCGACGATATAGACTAAGTCAAGTGCCACCGCGCTTGAATTAATTACAAATATGCCTACAATGAGTAATAATATTCCTACTATCAGAAAGCTTATCCCGATAATTTTTTTATTCATAGCCATTAAAATCACTCTTTTTATTAGTTTGATATAAATATGCATTTACTGCCTATATAATGTTTAGCTTTTTCAAATACCTACTCAACAAGTTTCGAGATTGAATTACGAAAGGGTTGTGTTCCTGTATTAATCTTTTTTTTTTTCGTGTTCACGTATCGAGAGCTTTCCACTATTTAGAATGTACCACATAGAAGCAATATTCGAATCACATATCTCTACTATATAATTTTTACATTTATGATTTTGATTTATAGAGTTTTAATTGTTTGATTGTGATATCTGGATGGTGGTAGCGGGGAACTCCTTTAGTATTAAAATGTTGAATTGCATTCTGAGGACACCAATGGATACATGCTGAACAAACTTCGCAATTGTGATTCCAAGTCACCTTGTCATCAACGATTTCGATATTATTCATCGGACATACAGATACGCATGTCCCACACCGGATACATTTTTCATCGTCAACTTTGAATCTCCGGTCGTTAAAAATTCTGTATAAGAATACTTTACCCATCAAACTCCCGAATCTATTTTTAAACGATGCTCTCGTGGGTATAAATTTTTCAATTTCGTTCTTGGTGATTTTCTCAATAATTTCATTAATTCTGACTTCTGAATTTTTTATTCGCCTATCAATTTCTTCTGGAGTGCTCGTTCTATCTTCCATAATAATTGAATTTGAGGGAAAAACTAAACAAAATTCAGAATCCAATTTTCGGTTCTGTTTCTCAAGGAGTTTGTTTAGGGATCGAAAAGTTTTACCACTTTCTCCACCGAACGTAGCAACAGCAAAGATGTAAGGGTTACCTGTAATCTTGATGTTATTCAGAAATTCTCTAACTAGATGAGGAGTATCTAGGAAATGAACTGGGAAAATAAATCCGATTTTAGCTGCTTCATAATCAAACTTCTTTTCGTCGAAAACTTTAGGGATAGAGAGAATTTCACAATTTTCGATGTTCTCTTGAATTTTAATTGCTACATTTAGAGAGTTACCAGTTCCAGAAAACAAAAATAATATAGTAGAGTTGTTTTTATTGAGTTCTAAATGGTTTTGGTTCATTTTTAATCACTTTTACAATAGATGTTATGCAGAATAAATTATACATCATATTTAAATAATTCATAGCTATATTTTGGACACATTTATCAAAGCAAAATCGATCCTTGCCTTAAATCAGCAAGAACTATCCTATCAACTAACGATGAAGATATATGATATTATCTTTAAAATAATGAATACAGGAGCCATAATCATATTCTGTATTTTTTTTTGCTTGTCTATGGCTACTTGTCCTTTTCTTCTTACTCTTTGTAGTTTTGTACCACACGAAAGGCAAAAATTGTAATCGAGTGACGCTTTAGCTCCACACTTTCCACATTCCTCTTTTAGTGATGACATTCTCTTCGACTTCACCATAAATGATAATAATCCTTTTATTGTCAAATAAGTATTTAAAGATTTTCGTGTGTTTTACCGGTTAAAAAGCTGAGATTGGGAGTAAAGTCTTTTTATATTAATAAGGAGTTGAAATGCATTCGAAAGAGGAGCTCAAGGTTCAGGCTTAGAGTGAATCGGGTTTGTGTGAGTGGCGGACGACTTATGTTTAGAAGTTGAGATGTGAGATGAGTAAATAAATAAATTTCTTACTGAAAATAATATCACATCACCTTTTCTTTCAATAGGAGATTAACAATCCTTTTATGTCATTAATAATTGATATTTTTGTCAAAAAACTTTTTTTTTTGAAATTCAATAGATTTTATGTTAAATCAAAAAAAGGAGGATTATATATGGAAAATAAAGCAATTCAAGATAAATGGCCTGAGATTGGTACTTATTGCTGGGGTTGTGGGAGAAATAATGAGCATGGTTTACAGATAAAAAGCTATTGGGAAGGTGATGAGTGTGTTTGTACTTGGAAGCCTAAGAGGCATTATTGTGCTTATCCTAGTAGGGGATGCGGAGGGATAATTGCTACTATTCTTGATTGTCACTGTCTAAATACTGCTGCTTCAGCAGCCCACAAAGCGGAAGGTCGAGATGAAGGTACCGAGCCTCCAATTGCATACGCAACTGGTTCTTTATTTGTGAAATTTTTACGACCAACACCCTTGAATAAACCTTGGATTTTTCGAGCTAAAATTAAAGAAGTGAAAGAAAGAAAAACTACTGTATCTTGCTCGCTTTTTGTTAAAGACAAAGAATGTGCGACTGGAGAAACAGTAAACATACGAATAAAACTATAATTAAGTTAATATTTATTTAAATAATCGCGTACAAGATAAAAACCGGAGAAAAACACTTCTTAAAATGCAGATTTATTATTATTGACATTATTAACATAAATTTAAATATCAAATTAACCGTTTAATTCATGGTGGAACTATTTATCAATCCGTGGCTAATTAAGTATTGAGGCGTAAATCTATTGGAAGATTCTTTAATATTTTATAAAAAGGAAGGGGAGTCTAAAGAAAAAACGTATAAGATTTTGTTCACAGGTTTGGATGGAGCAGGCAAAACAAGTATAATTTTAGCTCTACAGAGGGAATTCTCAAAAATAGCTCTAATTGAACCAACGAGGGGTGCTCTAAGGAGCAGTTTTAAATTGTTGGGAAGGGAAATCACCGAATGGGATTTAGGAGGTCAAAAGAGTTATCTTATTTCCTACCTAAAAAACCCCAACAAATATTTTGATAAGACAGAAATCGCAATCTATGTTATTGATATATTAGATGCCTCTCGTATAAAAGAATCTCTAAGTTACTTTTATGATGTCGTTGATAAATTCAAAGAATTGAAAATTGAACCCCTTATCAATATTTTCTTTCATAAATATGATCCTAAGTTAATTTATATCGTTGAAGAACAAATTCAATCTGAAATACTTGCGTTAAAAAAAGCTATTACTGAGACAGCGAATTATGAGAAGATACAATTCTTTACAACATCAATATATAATCCATACTCGATCATGAATGCGATGTCTAAGATATTACTTGATTTATTTCCAAAATCAGAGTTATTGCAAAAAACGATTGAACAATTTGCGAGAAAACTAGATTGTGAAGGGTTAATCATTATCGATAAAAATTCGATAATTTTAGGTTCATGCTTCAAAGATGATGAGTCAAAAAAACTTTTGAGTAGCACAATTGCTTATTTTTTGACACTTAATGATGTATTTGAAGAGATGGGAATAGAACAACAAGAAGATCAAATAGTTGTCAGAAAAATGGGAAAATATTTCTTGTTCAAACCAGTCACCTTAAAGGAAACAACTTTACCATACTATATGCTTGTATTAAAAAGGCACAATCCGTTTGGGATCTATTTTATTAACAAAGATTTTAATGCATTTGTTAATATGTTCAACGATATTGTTAAGAGCTAATCCTCATCTTTTTTTTTAAGATTTCCCTATTTCGTTCGTTCTGATTGTCTGCAGGGTTTGTTTGAGTGGCAGGCGATGAGAATTTCAAAGTTGAGAAATGAGATGAGATATAAGGTAAAGAAAGTAAGAAAAAAAAAAAATTCGGGTTAACTTTCTAGTTTAACGCATACTTATTACCGTTTAATAAGGTGGAATACGTACACTGTTTCTGAACCGGCTACATTTACGAGATCGTATCCGTTTTTTGTCATATAATTTTCGATATACGCTAACGCTGAGGAATAAAATCCTTTTTTTTCGAATTTCATAGTATTGACTTCCGAAGAACTGGCATGGCTTAGAGAACGACCAAGCAAATTTATTGAGATGGTATCAATTTTCACTTTATATCTACCTTTAAAATTGTAGTTTTGTTTTATATTACTTTAAAGTTTATACTACTTTAAATTTTAACTTCAAATTAAGTATTAAAAGCATTTAACACATTGCTTCAAAAATACTAATAAACAAGAATTAATAAAAAAAAATAAATTAAATTGTTATTATTTCATTTGAAAACTTTTAACGCTTCTTCTTTGGAGATTAAATGTATCTTTGGTTAATGTTCGTTTGGAAAAGTTGCTCTCCCGGATTAATCTGCGTGCTACCCCCTCTTTTCGACACGATATAGAACTGAACTAACGAGTTCTCGTGCACGAGAGTATTACCTCTCCATTTTTTATCTTGCGACTCAAATTCGACAACTTCACCAAGACCAATGCCTTTTCTTGTAGTGAATTTTAATTTTAAACTCTGTAAAGCCCTAATCAATTGTGTCTCATTTAGTTCTGATTTCTCGTTAAATTCTTTGTCTTTAAACCTTAGGGATTCGATAGCAAACGCTTTAAGGATGTCTTTATTCATTGCTTCCCAAACTTGTGCGTTTGCGTAAAACTCTATACCTATAAACTCGCCGTTGATAAAAGTAGCTATTCCGCACTGATCTTCAAGATTTTTAAACGATTTTACAATTTTCTCCGTTTCTTTTTCGATATTCTCAGTCATTTCTAGGTAACTCTGAGTTGGGGCAATATTAGCGTTGTATTTCATTTCTGATCTATAGGCTTGGATTTCGTTCCAAACTGAGCCTTGACCAGCAGAAGATATAGCTGCGTAAGCAATGTTGGGGTGTAGTCTTGTACTAGACGATTTGAACCCTTTTCCCTTTCGATAGTTCCATCTCGATTGTTCGACACACTTAGCTGGGATCGTATATTTTTGTTCCATAGCCCCTTTATTGGTACCAGAAATGTTTTGCTTTCCTCCTGCTGCCAAAAGGATCGGTTCCCATATGGTTCTATCTTGTTTTCCGCCGTGAACGGTTACGCCAAAAGGTATTAAGACTTGTTTATCGCTATTGTTTATAACTTCCAATTGACTAACCGTATCTGTTTCATTTATACTTATTTGGCCTAGCTCTTCGGCTTCTTTCACACTAATAAATTCTAAGGTTTTACCCTTATAGATAATCGGGATAATTGTCATATTACCGTGAGATTGAGGTTTTTCAAATTCCAAAATTTCTAACGGATTTTCGAACAACATTTCTACAATTTGAACACTTACATTTTTCATTATTAATTTTCCTCCTTTTTTTTGTTGTTGCGTTCTTCTTTATGCTCTTCTTCCAAATTTACTTCTTCATAAAGGGGGTTTATAAATTGGTTAGCAATCTCTTTACCATTTTTTGTAAGTTCAACTCCATAAGAGATTTTTAATTTTCCATTCTCAGTCACTTTGTTAACTATAGCACCTTTCATTTTTGATGCTTCCTCTTTTGAAACTTCCATCTTCTGGGTTTTAATTATTCCCCCCCTCTTTAACGCACCTATATGATAATTAATGTTTTGGCGCTCAACTTCCAATTTATTTGCTAAATCCACAGGTCGTTGAGAACTTGACGAAAGTTCCCTAAGTATTTCTACTCTCATAGGATTTCGAAACACAAGACCCACCTTTTCAAAGATTGGCTTTTTTTTTTCTTTTTTTTCAGGCATAAAAAATCACAATATTTTTTACTGTAAAAATTCTTTTTACTATAAAAACAATTATTACTTTTTATTTATAAATGTTTGTGTTGAATTTTGATTTTTTAAAACTAAAAATTGGTTGAATTTGAGCAGAAAGAAGACTATAAAATACCTACATTAACAATTAAATCTTAAAAAATTCTACTAGATATCGATACCGACTTTTTCTTGAGCGATAAATTTTGAGGAATTTAATCCTTTACTAGCCGTAACTACCCTAGTTTTTCGCATATTTACTATAGTTTCTATATTTTCAAATTTACTTTTTTTTAAGAACAAATTAAGATATTTACCCTCATCAAATGTTAAATTTAAAGATTGTAGAAATTTAGGATGACGATAAATTTTCCAATCGATATTTTGCATAGTATAATTGGGATGATAAATCAAGATTATAAAGAAGATGACTATGAGAGTTTTCTATTATTTCTAACTATAGTAATTATAAACCTATATTTCGAATAATTTAACTTGATTCATTCTTTTTCTAACGAAACTGGTTATATTTTATTAACGAGTTCAATCGGACTTAAATTGTAAGATTTAGCTTTAAAAAAAGCGAATGGTTGCATGATATTGAAAAATTCGGATATAGTTGATGTGTTTTTACACCCAAAATCTGTTGCTGTTATTGGTGCTTCAAAAAAATTAACAAAAGGAGGATTTCGGATAACTACTAACCTTATAACTAATAATTACAAGGGAAAAGTTTATCTTGTTAACCCAAACGCGGAAGGAAAACTGTACGATTTAGAATTCAAAAAATCTATTCTAGATATTGAAGATGATATCGAAATTGCTATATTTTACGTTCCAAATCGATTTATCCCAGACATTTTAAAAGATTGCGTAAAAAAAGGAGTTAAAGGAGCTATTATCGAAGCTTCAGGTTTTGAAGAAGTCGGTGAAGAAGGCTTGGAATTGAAGAAAAAAATAATCGAGGTAACACAAAACTTCACGAAAATCAGAATCGTAGGACCGAATTGTATGGGACTTAGTACTTTTGATGGAGATAGCGATAGCGAAGAAAAAGAAGGGTTTTTCTCCGGATTTGGCGTTTTTTCTACTTTTAAGAGAGGTAATATTGCGTTAATTAGTCAATCTGGCATGTTGAACGGAGGATATTTAATGCATATTATGACGAAATATCCAAATTTAGGGTTTAGATATTCCTGTTCTATTGGAAATAAAACAGACTTGAGCGAAATAGAATTTTTAGAATATATGCTAACGGACGATACAGTGAATGTTATTGCTATTTATTTAGAATCGTTTAGGGATCCGAGGAAATTTATTGAACTATGTAAAAAAGCCAGATATATGCCAAATAAGACCATAATCTTGCTTAGAGGTGGAGTTACATCTCAAGGTCAAAAAGCAACTCTTAGTCATACAGGTTCTATGGCCGAAAATGCGCGGTTAATCAAGGGAGTTATTAAGCAATCAGGAGTAATTTATGTTAACAGTTTTTACGAACTTTTTCAATACGCTCGTTCATTCTCAATCATGTATACAACTGGAAAAAGTTTCCCTAAGAAGGGTTATGTTTCATTCATAGCAGGTTCTGGAGGTGCTGGAACAATAACTGCCGATCTTACTATGAAATACGGTTTAAAACTTCCCATTCTAGAAGATAAAACCTATAGTGTCCTCGTTAATGTTTTCCCCGATTGGATGCATCCTAATCGTTTTGCTTTTGTAGATATTTGGCCTGCAATGGAAAAAGCTATGATGAGTAAGATAAAGCCCGAGGTTGTAACCAGTCAAGTCTATAAAGCCTTATTAAAAGATTCTAATATTGAAGGAATCTTTAACATGCTGTTTTGCTCAAGGCAATTCAGAGCATTGAATAATATTGATGACATCATTAATATTGCTGAAAAATCGCCCAAACCATTTTACTTCTGGTTAGTAGGTGAAGCGAAAGAAGTCCAGAGAATTTCAAAACAGTTAGGGGAGCATCATCTCCCGAATTTCCCCAGTTTGGAAGAAATGGTAAAAAATTTCAGTATTTTAGTTCAAGAATCAAAAAATACCAACTGTGCTTAATTTATAATTAAACTTTATAATTTTTTCACTTAGAATAAAAAAAAGGAATAAAATACTCAACCCTAAAACCTGAAGTTTTCAAGACTGAGATTTAAAATCTAAAATTTCACTTTATCTTTTTGTAGTTTCCAAGCCCCGTATCCTTGAATTAAAAAACAGAGCAAAAAGGAGTATTGAGAGAACTTTTGCATAGAAGCTTGTATTATTAGTCCGTCTGGCGTTATGGATTTTGGTATACTGATTAAAATTATAGTGTAAATAACTGCTATGATTAACAACGCGATATATATAAAACCATATAAATTAGGGTAGTCTCTATTGTATAGAACGGCAATAGTAAAAAAAACTACGCCAAGTACGCCGGTAATATTAAATAAATTAGCAAACATCATATGCGTTTTGTCAAAAACATCCCAAGGAGTGAGAATCGTAGCGATTAAAAAAACGATGGAAGTTAGACAGATTAAAGAACCAATTCTAGCTATTAAGTATAGCTTTTTATCGCTTTTAAAATACGACGAGATTACGAAGGCAAAGGGGATAAATGAAATACTTAGTATTGATGCCGATATTGTAAATATTGTAAAGGAAACAACATTTGGAGTTCCTGAAAGCGCTATAACACGACCTAAATCGCTAAAAAAATTACCCCAAAAATAATATCCTGGACTTAGAGGGTCTATCATGGTACCTCCTGTGTAAAATAACATAGCTACAGCTGTTAATATTATGTATTGAGTGGGCCCGAATATTATAAATAAAGAAGCAAATAATTTCCAATTTTTAATTAACTTCAATAAAACCATCAAATGGTTATTCTTTATATTATTTTTAAATTAACGTTTTTAAAGTTCGAAAATAATAGTCAAAACTAAAAAAAAAAATCAAAAAAAAGGTTCAGATTTACAATTATTTAGATCGTTAAAATGACGTTGTTAAGCATATTTTGGTTTGGAGATGAATCCAAAAAACATGAACAAATTGATACCAATATCGATTAATTCAGAATAAATGCTATAGGAAAGATTTGCATTGATTAGGATTGTCCTCAACAAATTTGAAGCAATAAAACAAATAAATGCGATTCCGATGATCAACCCGTTTGCTTGGACGAGACGTTTATTTTTGTACATAAACAAAAACATAAACGCAATTGCAATGTAGATTATTATGGTGATGAACGGAAACACAAGATTAAGGAAATTTAATGTAGGGGCTAAGACAATAACCATTGCCGTCACCAATGCAAAACCAAACATTATTCTCAACCTTAACTTGTTGAACTGTTTTTTGCTCATCTCTTTATTCTTATTCATATTAAAATATATAAGAATTGCGTCTAAACCAATGTACAATATAGGGATTAAGTTTACAATTATTATGAAAAACCGGATCTTTACTAAAAGTAAGACGAATTCCGTGCTAAAAGTTTCAGAAATAACTACTAAATTAAAAAAGAGATCATAGATTTTTGCGCAAGTTAATATTCCATAAAAGGATCCGAATAAAAAGTAAGCATCTGATATATATATTGCTTCTTGTCTTAACCATTTTCGAAAAAGAAAGAACGACATAACTCCTAATACTAAGGTTCTGCTAATTATAGCAACTACGCCTATCCATAAACCTTCACTACTATAAATTGCTGTAATTAAACGAGACCAGTATAACGAATATAAAACGCTAAAGACTATCGTTAAAGCAAGAATTACGGTAATACTACTATATAGAAACTTTTTCTTTTTGCTTTCCATTTTTTATAACCTTTTAACTTTAAAGAAGAGATTTCTATTTTAATAAAATTAAAATATTTTATCTATTCTAAACATTATTTTGGAAAATTCATTAATAAACCCTCTTTTTTTTCATTTAACTTAATTTTAAGAAGAAGGATTTCCATTATTTTAGAAACGGTTTAGCCTGTTAAAAAATATTTTTTTAGAAACAACGGATTTGTTTTTGGGGTTTTTATGGTATACTTTAAAATTAATGGTTTAGGGTATAACTGCGGATATAACGAGGATAAATGCCCAGAAGAGAAGCTATCTTGTATAGAATGTATTAAAGCCCGGTTAAAGGAATTAGGGTTTGAATTCGATTCATCAATAGAGATATTTAAAGTAGATTCTATTGAAAAGCAGCTTAAATTAAAAAGGGAAACAATTTGGCATAAATTTTTAGATGTATTAAATATTAAACATATAATTATAATGGATAAAGGATCGGGGTTAACATTGTTAAACTACGCAGTCTCGGGAGTAGATATCGACGCTGATTTGTTGAGTGGCTTTATTCAAGCTAATATAACTTTTTCCGAATCGGGGGAGGTTTCGAACCAAGATATTATAACTTCCTTTGAATATCAATATTATGAGTTTCAATATAAAAGCTTTAACATTCTACTCAAGGATGGAGATTATGTTAGAGTTTGTTTGATACTTGATCATAAAGCTTCTAACAAACTGAGAAATCAAACTTTTCGATTTATAGAAGAATTTGAAAAAGAGTTCAAAGAAGAGCTTATTGCTTTTCAAAATACAGGTGCCATTAGTTTTAATAGCATGATTGATGAGATTGTAGAGTCGTTTAATATAAGTCTTACGTTTCCAATGATTTTAGCGCACTCAATTCCCCCGTATGAGTTAGAAAAAGTAAAAAGAAGTTTAATTCAAAATGCAATATACAACCTCGCAAAGGAAATGCTTGCGGTGAAACCTTTCTTTTTTATTTATAACATGCTTAATCGTCTTAAAAAAATCGTAAATATTGAAGATGAAGTCGTTCTTTATGAAATTCACCAACTTTTAGAAAGACAAGTTATCGCTCCTACGCCAATAGAAGCTATAGTAGATAATATAGAATCAGGCCAAGCTACAGATCAAAAAAGAGAAATACAAACTAGCTCAATATCTTCAATTATTAGGAGTGATGCCAACATCGATGAGTTAAAAGACCAATTAATAACAATGGACGAAGGATCAGCACGAAAGTTAATTAAAGAAATAATGAGAAAAGCCAAAATGGCAGAAAAAGATTCAACTTATCGAGTAACCCTAAATGAGTACAATAAAGCGCTTTTTATAGCTAAAAGCTTCAAATTCAAAGAAGAAATCAATAAAACCTCTCAAAAAATCTTTAATTTAGAACACAAAACCAAGAATATTGAATTAGATTTTAATATCGAAAAAGCAGAAAATGCTGAGAAATATGGTGATTTTATTAATAGTATTAACTATTATCAAAAAGCATTAGAAATTCTTGACGGCTTTAAAATTTATAATATCACTGACCCAAGGCTAAAAAAGTTTAAAAAGAAAATATTTAAGCTTCGGGAAGAAATTTAATCCTAATTAATAGACACTTTTGTAAGAGGTTGTAAAACATTCAATATATACTAAAAACTTTTTTACGTGCTAATATTACACAAATTAACTTTAACTAGAACTTTTTAATCTTTATCTACACAGATATTAGTAATCATGAAAAAAACGGTAAAGGTCATAGTATCTGGAGATGGCGGAGTAGGAAAAACCTCATTTTTGAATCGCCTTGTTAACGATCGTTTTTTCGATAATAGTAAATTGACCAGGGGTGTTGATTTTTATTCAAAAAACATTTATGTTAATGGCGCTGAATTCAATTTTATAATGTGGGATTTTGCCGGGCAGAATCAGTTCAAAACGCTATTAAACGACTTTGTCGAAGGCTCTCTCGCCGCCTTAATTCTTTTTGATCTAACGAGAATCAATACAATAGAAAATGTTTATGATTGGATAGTTACACTTGAATCTTTCGGGCGCATTCCTATTGTATTGATAGGAACGAAAAGTGATTTAGTTAACCCTTATGAATACCAAGTTATCGATAATTATATCTCAGAAATTATACAAGAATATGACAACATAATATCTTATATAAAGATATCGTCAAAGACAGGGGAAAATATAAAAAATGCTTTTGAAATTTTAATAGAAAATCTGTGTCTTCAACAATAATAAATATAGAATTTTTTTTTAAACTTTCTCAATCCATCCAAATTCATCATCTATATCTAACCGCTGAATTCCTGTTAAGAGCTCATATATTTTTCTAGTAAATTCACCTGGTTTACCCTCACTAAAAACCCTTTTTTTATCGTCAAATACAACAGATTTAATTGGAGTGATAACGGCAGCAGTTCCAGAGCAAAATGCTTCGGTACAAGAATCCTCAAACAATTCTTTGTAGGAAACATCCCTTTCTTCCGTTTTCATCCCTATTTTCTTTGAAGCTAATTCTAGTATTGACTTTCGAGTGATACCTGGTAAAATTGTTCCAGCTGTTTTTGGAGTTACAAGAGTTCCGTTAATCACCGCAAAAAAATTCGCAGTCCCAACTTCATCTATAAATTCCATATGGACAGCGTCCAAGAAAATAACTTGCGCAAATCCCTTTTCCTTAGTTTCTTTTACGGGTAGCATAGATCCAGCGTAGTTACAGCAAGTTTTAGATGCACCAGTTCCACCGGGGGCAGCTCTTGTATATTTTTTTGTTATTTCTAAATCTATACCCTGAAAACCTTCAGGAAAATAGGGTCCTACTGGAACCGTGAATATAATTAATTTGTATTCTTTAGCAGGTTTTACTCCAACTATGGGGCCTGTTCCAATCATTATTGGGCGTATATAGAGTGCTCCCCCACTATCATAGGGGGGTATATAATCCTCGTTAGCTCTCACCACTTCCTTTACTGCGGAAACAAAATCATTCACATCGTAATTTGGCATTAAAATTCTGTCAGCACTATTATTGAACCTTTTTGCGTTTTCTTGAGGTCTAAAAAGAACAGTCTCTCCATTTCTAGTTCTTAAAGCCTTCATGCCCTCGAAAATTCCCTGCCCATAGTTTAATATGCAGGCAGCGGGTGAAATCTCAAATTTACCGAAAGGCATTAATTTTCCTTTATCCCATTTACCATCTTCGTAATTTGACACAAACATTTCTTTTGTTTCTATAAATTCGAAACCTAGAGAATAATAATCTATATCTTTAGCATCCATAAATATCAAATTTTTGAGTGTTTTATCAGATTTATTTAATGAATAGTTTATTAAAAAATCTTATTGATAATAAGTAGGTTATTCTAAATCAATATTTTTTGTTAAACTATTGGAAAAATCAATAAAAATAAATAAAAAAAACTAGATTTATAAATTAATTTTAGAAATTTTCTAATAAAAAAAGTTTAAACTCAAGAATTATGACAGTAATCCCTCGCAAGTCAAACGAATTTAAACTGGTTATTGCCGGTTTAGATAACGCTGGTAAATCAAGCGCTTTAATCGCGTTAAGACAAAAGTATAACTTCTACGAGCGAGTTAAAAATTTGAAACCTACAATAAAAATAGATTACAGTTCTTTTAAGTTCCTTAAAACCTTCCGCGTTAATTTCTGGGACATGGGAGGTCAAAAAAAATTTAGAAAAATTTACATCAATAATCCTATTTATTTTGAAGATACAGATTATATTTATTATCTCATAGATATTCAAGACGAAATTAAATTTGAAGAAACAGTAGAATATCTTCACGAGTTACTAGATATTTATAGAAATTTGAGTTATTCTAATGAGGTAATAATCTGTTTTAATAAATTTGATCCCCAGTTCAAAAATAGTGAAGAATTTTTAGACAGAGCGAATATGATAAAAAATTTGATTAAATCTCAAAACAGCGATATTAAATTTGAATTTTATTACACATCATATTACGATATCTCATCAATTTCGAAAGCCTTATCTCACTCGTTAAATACTTTATTAAATTTAGAAGTTATAGATGACGAATTGAATAAACTACTAAATCAGTTTAATTGTAGATATGCTATTTTATACACAGATTCGGGAATAATTATATCCGACCATTACATGGATACGATGGACATTCGAGAGTTTGAAGAGAAAATTGGACGCAGAATTAGCGAAGATCTTGAATTTTTTCAGAGATTAAAAGATGAAAATGTTAATATAGACGATAAAATAATATTCTCCGAGGAAAAAGCAGATTATGTTAAAAAATTTTCAATTACATCAGAGAATAAAGAAAATATTTTCTACATAGGAATAAGTACAACAATAAATAATATTGATGAAATTAAGATAGAATCAGAAAAATTAAGGAATGTTTTACAAACTAGTTTCACCTAACCTTAGACGGAATCAATATTTACTAATGTTTTATAGATATTGATTTTTTCAAAACCTCTTGTTTTATTTTTGTAAATAAACAAAAGCTTTTTCTAAATTATTGAGTTACTTCATATATGGCGCTTCAAAAAATGACTGCTAAAAAAATCATTGAGAAAAAAAAGCGTGGTGAAAAAATCGTAACTATTACCTCGTACGATTATTCATTCGCTAAAATCGTCGATGATTGCGGGATAGACTTAATTCTCGTAGGTGATTCCCTTTCCATGGTAGTTCTTGGATATAAAAACACTTTGTCTGTTACAATGGACGAAATGATTCACCACACTAAAGCAGTGGCGCGAGGTGTGTCAAATTCTATGGTAGTTGCTGACATGCCCTTTTTATCGTATAAAATTGGTATTAAAGAAGCAGTAAAAAACGCTGGAAGGTTTATTCAAGAAGGCGGTGCGGAAGCAGTGAAAGTTGAGGGTGGAGCTAAAATCTGTCCTACGATAAAAGCTATGATCGATGCAGATATACAAGTAATGGGACACATTGGGCTAACTCCTCAAGCAATATATGAATTTGGAGGTTTTTTAGTACAAGGAAAAACCGTAGAGACTGCCAAACAGTTAATATTTGATGCTAAGAAGTTAGAAAAAACAGGAGTGTTTTCAATTGTGCTTGAGAGCATTCCCTGGCAAATTGCAAAATTAATAACAAAATCGGTAGACATCCCTACTATTGGTATTGGTGCTGGATCGCATTGTGATGGGCAAATACTAGTCATAAACGATATGTTGGGGCTTTTTACAGATTTTAAACCAAAGTTTCTCAAATATTTTGGGGAAATTGGTAGTTCCGTACGAAAGGCTATAAATAGCTATAAAAACGAGGTAGAAAAAGGATTGTATCCTGATACAGAACACTCCTACGAATTTCCAAAAGAGGACTTGAATAAAATTGAAAGTTGGTTTGAAAGCGTTGAAATAGAAAAAGAAATAAAATAAGCACTAGGTTTTGATAACTCAACAACCTAGTAAAATGGACATACAGTTGTTAAAAGATTTTAAATGATTTTTATTTTCAAACAATTGGATATATCCTCAAAATATATTTAAAATACCTTTTCATTAATCAAGAAGAATTTAGAGAATAAGATGTAAATTATCCAAAAGTATAATTAAATAAATTTTTATTAATAATAATAATATAAGAACTTTGTTTAATGTTATAAACTTTAATGCAAAGACGGAATAAATTAATGGAAGTTTTAAAATGGCTGAGGAATACGATTATCTTTTTAAATCTATTGTTGTAGGTGATGGAGGGGTTGGTAAAACAGCTCTTACTCTCCGGTTTTCAAAGGGATTCTTTACCGAGGATTATAAAATGACAATTGGGGTTGATTTTCATGTGAAAACAATTTCAATTGATACTTCTGAAGGACCTCTTAAGTGTAAACTCCAACTCTGGGATACAGGGGGTCAGGAACGATTTAGTTCCATAAGGCCAATGTACTATAGGGGATCATTAGGAACAATACTCGTTTTTGATCTTACAAATTCCGCAAGTTTCGAACATTTACCACAATGGATAGAAGAAGTTAGAACAAACATAAAGGCGGAAATTCCAGTATTGCTAGTTGGAAATAAAAGCGATTTAATTGACCAGAGAGTCGTTTCAATTGAAGAAATTAGCAAATTTACCCATGATTTCAATTTGTATTATATAGAAACTTCAGCTAAAACTGGTGAAGGAGTTGGGGATTGTTTTTATATTCTTGCGTGCTTAATGATTGGACAGGGTGTTCCTGAGCAATTGATTGCAAATACCACCGTTTATACTCCAGGAAATATTCCTAAAGGAGGAGGCCAAATTTCCGCATCTATATCTCCTTCTAGCGAACTTAAAGATGTACATATTGCTCTACCTGTGCCCGAACCGAAATTAACTAAATTAGTACAACCTGCTCCTCTTATTGAACCTGAAACAGAACTTTTTAAACTGAGAATGCATCCTTTTGAATTGAAGAAAAAGCAAACTGAAGAGCACGAAGTAAAAATAGGTAATAAAGAACGTATATTGAATCTTCTTAAATTTACCGCCTTGACGAGTAAAGAAATTGCTGAAAAACTAAATATAAGTGAGAAAAATACCCGGACTTATATTCTGCGACTAAAAAAAGAGGGCAAAATTAAATCCATTAATAAAAAAGGTCGCTTTTTAATCTATACCCATCAGAGACCTCCGATTTCAAGCAATCAATACAATGAAATTGGGGTATTAGAAGATGATCTAAATTATCTCCTCAACCTTATTGAAAGGAAAATGACTCCTAAAGATGGCGTAAAATTTACCCCTACAGATCTTATGAATATTAGGAGGATTGAAGAACGAATTGCTGATAAAATAGGAGGAAATTTAAAAGCGAGAGAGGTTGTTAAAGATTTAATAGATTTTGAACAGAGCTTCAAGGAAGAAATAAATGAAAAAATAGCTAAACTCGAAGAAAAAGTGGATTTTATTACTTTCCGTAAGATTAAGTCTATAAAAGATGAAAAACTGGAAGCAACAAAAATCTCAACACCCGAACCAACCGAAATAGAATTTAAAACTCCTGATGAAATTATGATCAAAGAAGTGGTGAAATCAGAACTAACAACCTTATTTAGTGATGATAAGGTGTATAAACCAAAAAAAATTCCTATTACATATATTTCTCGTGTACCTACACCACCTCCTAAAGAATTTGTAAGTTCTTACTCAGAAAAATCAATAACAGGTTATGAATCTCCATTTCGCGTAATTAAAAGGGAAGAACTTCCAAAACGTCAACCCATTTTGGGGATATTATCTTCTCCTTCGTTAATTGATTATATGCCTCAAACAATTATAACAAAAACAGAGAAGAAAAAGAAAGCTAAGGAAAAAAAGAAACAAGATAAAGAGAAAGCTAAGATTGAAAAAGAGAAGAAAATCATTGAAAAAAGGGAGAAACAAGAGAATATAATTGAAGTTATGAAAAAATCGAAAAAGGATAAAAAAGAAAAGCAACTTGAGCCTACTAAATCGAAACCTTCACAGACTCCTGCTCCAATAATGCCCAAACCTGAGATGGGGTCCTTATTTCAAACTATTACTCAAAAAACTGAAGATTTAACCACTGATCAGAGCGTTCCTTTCAAGCCATTTACGGGAGAAAGTAAAACTAAAGAAGAGGGGAAATCCAAATTAAGAATTATTCCTAATGTAGCAGATATTGGAACGGAAAAACTCGATCCTAAATTTTTTAAACCTAAAACTGTAACTGCTTCCTCAAAAATGCAGGGCGTTAGAAAAAAAGAGAAGAAAACTGTAATCTCTTTAGACGATGATAGAATTGATCTAAAAGGAGGAAATGAGTACGTAAAATTTTGTGGAATAACCTCAGTTGGTAGAACGCCATTATTTGCGACTAACAAAAAACTCCATTATTTATTGGAATTGACTAATAATTTAGACTTCATAGCTACGAGCATTTTAGGAGGAGATCTTGACAAAATGCTCCTCAAATCTGAAAACGACGAAACAGAGAAATGTCAATTCCTTGAAAAGAACAATATTATTTACATCCTCTACGGGAAATTTCCTGATAAAAAAGGTAAATGGGTTCTTGAGCAAATGGCGAACTACTTCTCAGATATAGTTGGTGGTAAAGATGTAAACAATCTCAGTAAAATTGATAAATTCAACATTGAGAAGAAATTCAAAGTGCATCTCCTTTCTATTTTTAAACAATTTATGCAACTAGAAGATGTATTTACAGATCAAGAGATTCCGTATGTAGATGATTGGCTTAGATTAGATTATGTTGGTTTGTCTTCCATGTCAATAGGAGTGATATCAATTTTGCTCGATGACGAAGAAAAATTGAATGTGGAAGTACCTGGAGAATTTGAGGACCCCGCAGAGGAAGTAGAAATGAAAGAGTCTCTTCTAACAGCAAAGATAGAAGCCATTGCTGCAAATACGTTAGGAAATACTGGCGCTTACCCTCGTTGGATAGCTGTTAAATTAGGATTTCAACAATATCGATTTTTAACCTTTAAAAAATATAAAAATAACTATTTCCTTTCTTGTTTATCTGAAGGAAATTTGAAAAAAATTGAAGAAGTTGAAGCTAAATTAGAGCCAATTTTACATCACGGAATAAATACCCCCTTTTCTGGAAACTTAAGACCCTTTAATAAACTGAAAGCTACAATTAAAGATTCATTAGATAAGATTTTTTGAAGGAAATTTATGTAAAATTGATATATAAATAGTAGAAGGGAGATTTTAATTAGTTTTGACTTTATAATCTTTAAAAATGAAACATATTTTAATTTTCATATGAAAAAGATTTAAGATTCTTTTTGAATTTCTACAATTATTCGATTAATATATGATATTAAAAGGGTATCATGAAACCGTTTTCCTTATTAATCAAACCCACTTCGGCAGATTGTAACCTAAGATGTGAATACTGTTTTTACATAGATCATATAAAAAATGGAAGCGATAATCCTCGAATGACTGTTGAGACATTAGAAATCTTGATAAAAAGTTATATGGATACGGATCAAAATAAACAATATGCTTTCGGATGGCAGGGTGGAGAACCTACATTAATGAGTTTAGATTTCTTTAAGAAAGTCGTAGAACTCCAATTGAAATACGCTCCACCGGGCTCTTCGATTAGTAATGGAATTCAAACTAACGCAACGATGATTACAGAAGAGTTAGCTAAGTTTTTTGGAGAATATAAATTTCTTCTTGGAGTTAGCTTAGATGGACCTGATTATCTTCACGATTACTATAGAAAAACTATTGGTCAGAAACAGACTCATGCGTTGGTTATACGAGGTATAGAGCGTCTTAAGCAATATGGCGTAGAGTTTAATATTTTAACGTTAATTAACGATCAAACGGTAAAAAAAGCTAAAGAGATTTATCATTACCATCGCGATAACGGCTTTTTTTTCCATCAGTATATTCCTTGTGTTGAGTTTGATGAGAATGGTGATCCTAGACCATTTTCTATTAACGGAGAAGAGTGGGGGATGTTTTTATCCGATTTATTTGATGAGTGGATAAAAGAGGATGTAAAAAAAGTTTCTATTCGCTTATTTGACTCTATTATTGAATTTCTCGTGCATGGACGATACAACATTTGTTATATGGGAGAAAGTTGCGCTCAATATTTTGTTGTCGAATATGATGGAAGCATATATCCTTGTGATTTCTTTGTGCGTAAGGATCTCTTATTGGGGAACTTAAAAACCGATTCTTGGGAGGATCTCTTCAAATCTAAAGAATATCAAGACTTTGGGGGCCAAAAAGCAAACTGGAATAAAGAATGTGAGCTATGTCCTTATCTTAGTCTATGTCATGGAGATTGTCAGAAATTTCGCTTTGGAGCGCCAATAAATTCAAAAGAGATGAGTACTCTATGTAAAGGTTGGAAAATGTTTTATACTCGTAATTTAGCTAGTCTTATAGGTATAGCGGAAGAATTTAAAGCTAAACATAATATAAACACTCCACCTCATTTTAAAATGGATAAGATTGGAAGAAATGAATCATGTCCTTGTGGAAGTGGAAAAAAATATAAATATTGTTGTGGAAAAATTAATACCAGATGAACTTCAGCAGTTCTAATAGTTTGTTTTGATCCTATCACTATAAATTTATAAAGAAAAAAATCAATACTATTCACATTATTGTAATTCACTATTTTTAAAAAAGGAAAATGACAGTACCAAAATGGTATGTTGATGATAGTAAACCTTGGTTTAAGAAATACCAAAAAGGCGTCCCAAAGCATCCTGAATTTCCAGTAATTAGTTTAGGAGACTGGTTTGATCAAAAAACTGAGGAATTTGCTAAGAATAAGTGCATTTATTTTTCAAAAACATTCATGAATTATAGAGTATTGCGAAAATATACGGATTCTCTTGCTACTTCTTTATCAAAACTAGGAATAAAAAAAGGGGACGTTGTAGCGATTTTGCTTCCAAATTGTTTTCAATTTACAATGGGGTATTTTGCGATTGTTAAATTAGGAGGAATAGTAATCCCGATTAATCCTACATATAAACCACTAGAAATTCTTCATATACTACAGCAAGTGAAACCCAAAGGTTTGATTTGTATGGATGTAATGTATGGTTTGATTAAACCTATACAAGATAAATTTAAGTTTGATTTTGTTATTTCGACATGTATAGTCGATTTAGCCGCTATTCCCCCTGCCATTAAAGAACAATTAATTGCGGACGGAACGATTCCTAAAGGAGAAGTTCCTGGAGCCATAGAATTTTTAGATGTATGTCAAAAACGGGGTGAAATCGATATTCCCGAAGTAGAAATAGATCCATTAAATGATCCCGCAGTCTTTTTAATGACAGGCGGCACAACTGGAGTTCCCAAACCGGCTATTATCACTCACTATAATTGCGTGACTAATGCTAAACAGAATGTAATGTGGATGCCTGATGCTTCCCATCCTATGGCGTGTATAGGTGTCATACCAATGTTCCATGCCTTTGGAATGACAATTGTTCAAAACGTTGTAATAGAAGGAGGAGATTTTAATATACTTTTCGCAAAAAGAGAGCTAGACTTAAAAGAAGTCGTAGATACTATTGTAGAGGTTGGTCATGAGGGGGGAGTTATTTTACCGGGAGTTGAAAATCTTTTCATTGGACTAACTCGCTATTTAAAGGCAAATCCCGAACCTAGATTGGAAAAAATGTTTCGTTTATGTGTTAGTGGTGCAGGACCGCTTCACAAACCCGTAAAGGATGCGTTTGAAGCAATCAGTAACGGAACACTTGTTGAGGCTTATGGACTTACGGAATGTACGACTGCTGTAAGTATAGGGCCCTTTAACGGAACAGATACCCCAGGCACTATTGGTTTACCATTACCAGGTGTTGAATGGGCAATATTCGATTCAGAGGATTTCAAAAAAGGACAAATAACAGGTTACGGAATAGAAAATACTGGAGAAATCTGTGTATGCGGCCCCCAGGTGATGAAAGGTTATTTAAATAGACCTGAAGCCACAGCAGAAACCTTAAAGGAGTGGGACGGACGAATTTGGTGTTTAACAGGAGATATTGGATACATGGATCAACATGGACAAATGGTTATTCGAGACAGAAAGAAACAAATGATTAAATATAAGGGCTATTCCGTTTTTCCAAAGGAAGTAGAAGACTTATTAGGGGCTCACCCTGATGTAATGGAAGTAGCTGTTTCTGGGTTACCTGATGTTGAAACGGGAGAAATAGTGAAAGCATGGGTCCAACTAAAAGACGAATCAGTGGGTAAAGTTTCTTCTGAAGAGCTAATTGCTTGGAGCAAAAAAAATATTACACATTATAAATGCCCTAAACAAATTGAAATTATAGATGAAATTCCAAAATCTATGGTTGGTAAAGTTCAAAGAAGGGTTTTACAAATTAATGATCCCATCTGGAAAGAGAAATACGGAGAAACCCAATAATCTCTAACATTTTTTATGTAATATTTTTTTTTTACTTTAAGTCGTAAAGCAATCTAATTTGTATCATAATGTTTTTATGATAAGTGATAAGAATAAAAAAAAGTTGAAGTTTGCATCCTTACTCAGATTAGAAAATTTGCGCTTAACTCACTTTATTTAAAGAAGCGCTTTCCAAGTGGCGATGCAATCCTCTTTTTTAACTTTATATTGTTTTTCAATTTTTTTCCAGACTATATTATCAAGAATTTTACCATCCCATAATTGATTTAAAAGATTAGCAATTCCTCGAATATATTCATCGTTATCACTATAAATAATAGTTCTTAGAGCATGACTTAAATTTTTGTCAGCCCAACCTGTTAATTTAGAAGTATCTTCAATATAGACTTTTAATTGAGGAGCTAATAAATAATATGTATGGGCTTTCGTTCCACCAGCTCTACCATCAATAACAGTGGGATCGAATTGACTAAGATAATTTCGCATTTCCTTATCAAAATTTGGCACTACTCTACTAAAAGTGCGTCTAGTATGGGTTGGGTGTCCATAAAGTACAGTTTTGCGGAGTTGGGTTATACCTAACTCATCAGCTTGTTGACGAATTTTTTCAACCATAGATTTCCACCTTAAGTTCTTGCTTAATATTAATAAAAGATATTTTTTAATATTTTATGCTTTTATTACTATATTTATTAATACTTGAGTAAATTTTCTCCTCAAAGCAAAAAATTGCTTTCTAATAGTCCTATTCTTTTAGCGTGTAAATTGTGTCGCAATGGATATCTCCTGCCGCAACAGTTTTAAGAATCTTAAGTTCGATCTTATCGCTAACCGCTTCGCGAAAGTATTCGTGGTCGATTGCCATAACGGCTTCGCATAACACCCTAGATGTATTTTCAAGACCAAAAGGGCACATGGTACCTTGAATGTGAAAAATTTCATCTGAACTAGAAATTATCTTAACAAAATTAGGATTAAAGCTCTTCGAAAATGCCTGTGCTACAGTTGTTAATTTATTATCTGGTATCTTTTTCATTATTTTTAAGCCTAAAGCACGACCTTGTTTTCTACAAACATTTTCAATAATAGGTAATGCTTCCTCTCCGAATTTTTTATAAAATTCTTTTATCAGCATACCTTGAGCTTCTATAGGATTATTTGGTAATTTTTCCGAATTTTTTTGAACCATTATCTTATCAACCTTAGTAAATATACTAAAAGATTCTATTTAAAAATTTTTTAAATTAAGAAAAAAGCAATTAGTATCTTTTAACTCTAAGTCGTAAAGCAATCTATTGTTTAATGAAATTGTATTTTCTTCCGTAACTCTTAAAAAACTTCGTTCCGCCACCCTCTTGCAGAACTTTAATTGTTGATTCAGAATCAATTATATTCATGCCTCCAACGATATCTACTCCTTTATCAAATAAAATATCCGGTAGAAAACTTATTGTAGGTCCTATTAAAACAATGAGTTTCGCTTGTTTTCTAAATATAGATAATATCCTCTCAAGAGTATTGTTAATCAACGATGTTCCTGTGCAAAATAGAATATCAGTTGATAAATCGCTTTCCTTTAAATCGTTGATATCGCTTAGTATTGGTATATCGCGATAAGTCTTCTTAATTACAGGATTATTGTCAATAATTTTTATGAATTTTGTTCTATTCAGTATTTTCCTAATCATAGGCTTCATAAAACCTATAAATGTAATTCTTGTATCTTTTGTTATTTTTAGAAAATCCAATAGATCTTCTTTGATCTCTTTATAAGGATTTTTTACTGCTAAAATATGTTGAGATGCTGCATTTAAAGTTGCGATACCGATAATCCTTTCTAAACTAGGAGGTTGATACGACCAACTCAATAATTCCTTAAAAGACTTATCAGTTAAGCTTCCTGCAAAATCGATTTTGGTACAATTAGTCGATTGTATAATATTGGGTAGAGTAGAAGCAAGCCCTAAAAAAGGATCGTACGCGTAACTAATTAACTCGACACCCGTATATCCTAATCCAAGAATTACTTTACTTACTTTTGGTGGTAGAATTTTACGATATTTGTATATGTCTAATACGAGTTCAACGGTGTTCTTTAGGATCATAAAATTTCAACCTTATATTCCCTTAACATCTTCTTTTTATTATGTTTAATAATCTTATTGTTTATTAAAACTCTGTTTAAATATGAAAGACTATTATAATTTGTTAATTACCTTATTTTAATGATTTTTTATGGATTATATAATAATTGAACACGAAAAAATTGGTCAAATCAAAGCTAAGATGCTTATTGACAAAAATCCCGAAACATGTAAGGCAATTTGGGAGAAACTCCCCCTTGAATTAAATTTATCTCGATGGGGAGAAGAATTGTATGGGGAAATTCCTGTTTCAATTGAGGAAGAGAATTCTCAAGTTGATTGTGAAGTAGGTGATATAGGATACTGGCCCGATGGAAAGGGGTTTTGTATTTTCTTTGGACCTACTCCAGTGAGCAAGGACGATAAACCAAAGGCAGCATCGCCAGTGAACATCTTTGCTAAAATAGAAGGGGATACTAAGATATTTAATCAATTTACATCATTCACAGGGATTGTATCTAAAGGAGAATAGATAATTATACTATATTCAAAGAATAACAAACTTACAAAGATGTGAAGACCTATTACTTCGGTACCAATAGACCAAGATAAAAAGTTCGATAAACGCCTTTTAATCATTTTCATGATTCAATTTACGGAAATTTTAGGTTTTAGTAGTGTAATGCCCATTATCCCCTTTTTAGGATTATCTTTGGGTTTGAATTCGTTTTGGGTTGGCGTAATTCTAAGTATTTTTAGTTTTTGCCAGCTTTTCGCTAGTCCAATTACTGGTAAACTCAGCGATAGATTTGGAAGAAAACCTTTGCTATTATTTAGTCAAACGAGCACTCTTATAGGTTTTCTTCTTCTGGGGTTAGCTACTAATGTCTGGATATTAGTTGCAGCTCGCCTTGTGGATGGACTATTAGGAAGTAATATGACAGTTAGTCAAGCGTATATTAGCGATGTGACAAATCCTAAATATCGTACTAAAACTTACGGTTATTCAAGCGCGGTTTTTGGTGCTGGGTTAATTTTTGGACCCGTGATTGGAGGATTATTATTAGAAATTAACTTTTCGGCTCCCTTTTTCTTTGCTGCCGGAATTAGCCTTCTTTCCATAATACTGGTAATAATTTTTTTGCCCGAATCACTAGATAAAAAAGAGGATAAAGTAGCCTTTAAGTTCGGAGATATATTCCCTATTAAAGAAGCCAAACACTTCTTTAAATCTGCCAAGATTCGGGGCATACTATTGGCCTTTTTCATCTATAATTTAGGGTTTTTTCTATTTATTAATACATTCGCTCTGTTTGCTGATAAACAAATTCACGTTACTCCCCAAGAAGTTACATTTTACATGGCTTGGATTGGCGTTCTTAGGGTCATTTTCCAAAGTGCTCTCATCAATCCGTTATTGAAAAAAGTAAGCGAAAACAAAACTCTAGGAATGGGCGTTTTTAGTATGATTTTTGCAATGGTTTTTCTTATATTTTCTACAACATATTGGATAGTATATATTCCATTTTTCTTTTTATCATTTGGAACAGGTACAATTCGCCCCATTCTTACAAGTAAATTAACCAAATCTGTTAAAAGAGAGGAAACTGGAAGTATACTAGGCGTTAATAACGCTTTTACTAGTATTGGTCAGATTATATCACCAATTCTCGGTGGATTAATCTTATATTTTCTACCTTCACAAATGCTTCCATACTTGTCATTTATAATTTTTGTCGTTATAATTGTCTTTTGGAAATGGATGATTGTTAAATCGGTTGAAGAATGAAAAAAAGCTTTTATAATAAAAAAAAAAAAAGAAGAATTAGAGTTTCCATGCTAGCCATAGAATTCCGCCAACTAAAAGTATAATTCCTCCAATCCAAGCATTAAAAAGAGTCATCAAGACTCCGAATATTATTATAAGCACAGCGCTGTAAGGAATTGGATTACCAGGTCGAAATACGCTTAATAGTGTTAGAACAGCTATTATTATCCCGAATATTGATAAAAAAATATTAGCAACTAACAATAGACCCCAAAAATTGAACCATAAAAATTGACCCCCAAAACCAAAAATAGCTTGTACTAGACCGATTATACCACCAACAATTACTAAATATCTTACGGTTGTTTCTTTTTCTTTCTTATCCACAAGAATAACCTCTTAAATTATGGTTATGTCTAAATAAATCTCAATGTATTTTAATGTGATGTTTATGAAAAATTAATAATTTAAGAAAGTCAACTGCATTACTTCGTGTATTAATTCGTGAAACTCAGCTTTCACGAAGATTAAAAAAATATACAAAATTAATTTATAATAGATAATATCACTGTTGAAAGGAAGGAAATACTACTAATTACTGTAATTAAAAATATTAACCTAAGTTTGAATTTTTCATGCATTAGTTTTCTTGTATTTTTTTTTACTTCTAAATTATTTATCTCTTTTATAGTCGAGGGAATTAGCGTTCCTGGAGCTGCTACTTTTCCCAATCTGCCAGTCCCCATACCAATGAAGGCTCGGGAGTTTGCTGAACCTTTAACCAGACTGGCTCCAAGACAGGTATTAAGAATAAGAATTAATACTAATAAAATTGAGATCATTGAATTATAAGCTAATTCAGGGACGTGTAATAATCCTATTGTGAAAATGAATCCAAACACTGCTAAAACAAAACCCGGTACAAAAGAATACGGATTGTTCTGCGAAAAAATATAAATAGATAATCCACAAAGAACTCCAATTGAGATTAGATTTATAATCATCAATATTGCATTTGATTGAAAGATTATTGCTGAGAAAACAAGTATGAAAGAATTAACAATCGCCATCGATATATCAAAATATTCTATTTTTGCCCTCATTTTTCTCTCTAAAATTTAGTAGTTTTATATTAATTACAAAATGAATTATATAAATATTCAGATTTAGAATATATGGATCTCTAGAAATCGTGAAGATAAACATAAAAAATTATTAATAGGACTTGCGATCTGATCTAAAGAAGAAATGAGATTATATGACGGAAAACCATTCCCTTATTAACTATTAAAATAATAAACTGCATTTTATTAATAAAAAATGTTATTATAATTACAATAAGAGAAATTTAAGTAGTAGAAATGTTATGAAATCTTTAAAAGTAATTTTACCATAAAATTTTTACTATTGAAAACAGGTCGAAACTTATGGCTATTCAAATAACTAAAATGATCTTACATGGGATATTAAACGCAATACTCTACATTGCATTACCGTTAATCCTCTTTGAAGTAGTCTCAATGATGGGGCTCATGACATTTAGCCAAGAATTCATAACTTCCATTATGATTATTGGAATTATCGGTACCGTTTTTGCTATGTTACGGCACGCTTATCCAAAGGATACCTCTAAAAATCGTATTATTGCGTTTGGCTCTACAATATACTCAGGCATATATATGTTTTATCTTTTTGGGGGTTTTTCACAAGGAATACAATTAGGAACATATTCAATAAGTGTCGGTCCACTTCAAGTACTTTTAGGTTTACAAATTATAGCTTGGCTGTTATTAGGTTCTTCTGGAATTAGAGCATTGCAATACTTAATAGAGGCAATAGAATTACGAAAAAAGAAAGAATATCGTGCAAAATTTAGAGTTAGTAAAATCTTTAAAGCCTTAGGAATAATGTTAAGTCTTATTATATTTGGTTATCTTGGTAGCATTGTTTATAGCGGAATGAACCTTAGCTTTAATTTTCATCCCACCTTTGTGTTAGATCACGATACAGGTGTTTTACCTCTTGATCCGATTGACGATAGTATTAATATCACTGTTACTTTTGATCTCGATAACCAGGGTTTTTACGCTATTTATGATGTTTATATTGACGCAGAATTTCGTACTGTGTGGAGCGCGAATGAATCAGCACTCCCTGTGGGAGTTAAAGTAGGAGGATCATTAGATAACTATTTTAGTACTTTTCATTCCTTCACAAATAATCTCAATAACAACATAACACTTGTAATGGATCCAGCTTATATAGTGGGATTAGCTACTACAGATGCAACGTTAGCGTTTAAAATCTCATTTTCTACGCTCTATGCCGCAATATTCATTAACTTAAATTTAACCGTTGATATCCCATGGAACAGCTTAATCTAATTTCTTAAATTTTCAATTTTTTTTTTGAAATCGTATTAACTCATCAAAGCATATTCTTTTTTGAAGTATTAATATTTTTTAACCTATTACTTTAAATTTGAATTAAATTTATTGAATAGTATGAACGACGAAGAACCGCCAAGGCCTAGTGGATTACCAGAGAGTTCTATAGCACCTATGTTTGATACAAAAGATATATACGGAAAAGAAATGAATTTGGAAAACTTGCTTGAAAAATACGACGGAGTACTAATTGATTTCTTTCGGGGAAATTGGTGAAGTCATTGCAAAAAACATTTAACGCTACTAACCGAAAATATATCAGAATTTGAGAAAAGAAATATTAAACTTATGTCAATAGCAAGCGATAGCGAAAGACTTTTACAAAAATTCAAGGAAGAAAATAATTTTGCTGTTGATATGGTATCTGATCGCGGAGCCAAGATTGCGAAAGATTATGATGTTTACTGGTTTGCTCCCGGTGGAGGAGGAAACATTAATGTTAAACAAGCCGTGCCAAGCAAGTTTCTGATAAATAAGGACAGAAAAATAGTATGGACGTACATAGGAAAAGATAAGACGGACAGGCCTTCAATAAAAATGATGACTACCATAATTGACGAAAAGTTGTAAACCCCTTTATGGATGACCCTTGTATAAAAATAGTTGATACATGGGGACAACCTTGCCAAGGTTGGGGTGTTCTATTTTTTTTTAATTGACTAAAAAAACTTCTGCTTCAGGTTCTGAGCAAATTCTTCCGCATTTTTGAGGTCTTCAGCATTAGGCCTACCCTTATTCATTCCCCCAAAATATTTCATGAAACTATTAGTGTTAAAACCTTTACAAGCAAATTCATCAACAATCGTGTAACCTTTAGATAGCAGTTTTTCTCTAAGCGCCGAGTGATCTTCAGCGACTTTGGCTTTACCCATCATTGCACTGGTTGAGAAAATGAATGCGTTCCTGTTGGTGACTTGCGGTAGGTTATCGGCAAGGTCAAGCAGATCTTCGTGGTGTTTTGCGCCATATATTCCTGAGCCAAAGCCTATGAGAATATATTCTTGAAGCTCTTCAGGGTTTATTTGCTGTGGCGTTTTTATTTGTGCCTCAAGAACTTTTGCGAAGACATTAGCGATTTTTTCAGTATTCTTGTGATGATACGAATACAAAACTAATATTGATTTCATTTATTCTATGTATCTTTTTTAGATATTTAAACCTTATTTAAAACTCTAAAATAGGTTTTAACATAAAAAGACAACAATGATTTAATAGGTATAGAATCCTTTACCCGTTTTTTGTCCAAGATTACCGTTATCAACCAGATCTTTTAAAGCCTGGGGAGGTTTATCGTCTTTTAGGCCACTTTTTTTATAGTAGGACATTTCTATATCGTAAATCACGTCCAATCCTATTTGATCCATAAATTGGAAGGGACCTATTTCCATGCCCGTGAAAATTCTCCACGCTTTATCGACTTCTTCTAAATCAGCGTATCCTCCTGCCCATATTTTCATACTTTCTTTTTTAATAGCGCGCCATACTCGATTAAATACAAACCCATAGCATTCTTTTTTAACTATTAGAGGCGTTATATCGATACTCTCAACCCATTTTTTACCTTTTTCAAAGGTCTCATCGCTAGTTTTGGTCCCTCTCATGATGTCTGCCATCGGCATAGTAACAAGGTTATAAAAATGAATATTTAACAATTTGTCTTTTCGAACTACCACATCCTCTAATTTGGAGATGGGTATTGAGGAACTATTCGTCGCAATAATAGCTTTAGGTTGAGCTTCTTTATCAATTACCTTAAAAACCTCTCTTTTTAATTCTAATAATTCTGGAACTGCTTCGATAATTAAGTCTGCGCCTTTTACCGCGTCTTTAATGGTCTCGTGTGTAGTTATTTCTGCTGGTGTTGCTTTAATTCTCATTAAATTTTTGGAGAATTCTTCTAAATCTTCTACATTTGTATCGTAAAGACGTATTGTATATCCTTTTAATGCTGATCTTTCAGCTATTTGTTTACCTAAATAGCCAACACCTATTATAGAAACAATTGTTATTTCTTCATTCATCGATAATCATTTTATTAATTGGTTATAATACTTTTATTTTGAACGAGATCATATAATAATTTAATTAAACTAAAATTGAACTTGTGATTTAGATTGATAGAAAACGAAGATTTGAAAAGTGTCTTAATAATTGGAGCAGGTACTATGGGGCATTCAATAGCCCAAGTATACGCTCAAGCTGGTTTTGAAGTAGATCTAGTGGATACACATCAAAAGAAACTTTACCATGCTTTAGATTTGATCCAGTCAAATCTTGCGGTATTAGCTGAATTTAATAGAGTGCAAAATGACGAAATTCCCTCAATAATTGAAAGAATACACCCAAAAACTGACCTAAAGGAAGCTGCAAATGAAAAGATGTTTGTAGTAGAGGTAGTAAATGAAAATTTCGATTTAAAGAAGCATTTATTTAATCAACTATCTGAATTTTGCCCTGAGAATGCAATATTAGCAAGTAATACCTCAACTTTAGACATCTTTAAAATTACTAGAAGTATTAAAAATGTTCACCGAGTAATTGCACATCATTGGTTCGCTCCACCACATATAATCCCATTAGTAGAAGTTGTACCGGGTAGAAAAACATCAAACGATACAGTGGAATTTTCTGTTAACTTATTAAAAAGAATTGGAAAAGAGCCAATTATAATTGATAATTTCATTCCTGGGTATATAGTGAACCGAATTCAAGTTGCCTTATATGGAGCTATGTATGAATTACTAGCTAGAAAGATTGCTACACCAGAACAGATTGATCTTGCGATCAAGACAACTTTAGGAATTAGATTACCAATTGTGGGTATCGCACAATCTCAAGACTTTACGGGACTTGATTTAGTGTACGATATTCAGAAATCGAAGGGTGGTGTATTACCATTAATCCAAGAGAAAGTAGATAACAATCAGCTTGGAGCAAAAACTGGAAAAGGACTTTACGATTATCATGGAATAAGTGAGGAAGAAATATTGAAAAAACGAGATAGATTATTTCTACATCAACTTGAATTTCTTGAAAAATTGACCTCCTTTAAATGTATCTAATATTATGTTTAAGTAGTTAATAGTCTTAAAAAATCCTCTACAAATATGTATAATTGCTCCATAAGTATAAATTCAAGTTTATATCCAATAAATTATAATTAAAAAGATACAAAAATTTATTTTAAAAATCTAATTTTGAACTAAAAAAATTATGAACTCTTCAAGGAGTTTAGATTAAAATGGTTAAAAAAAAACTAGCTTGGTATGAAGCAAAAATCATTAAGGATATGATGGCATTAATGGGTGGTAGAGCTTTAAGAGGAGGTATGTCAACCTATATCTCATCCAAAGTTTACCAAGGAAAAGCATCATTACTTCGAGTCGCCAATTATTTAGAGGCAACGCTTGATAAAGAAGAGAGACGCGCCTTAATC